>Ga0129348_1000135_pt1 | contig 24400 bp, 29 predicted proteins | sample CPBDNA_4_FD_94424 | JGI IMG/M metagenome (GOLD analysis project Ga0129348, IMG submission 94424) | Freshwater to marine salinity gradient microbial communities from Chesapeake Bay, USA - CPBay_Sum_27_0.8_DNA | ecosystem: Environmental > Aquatic > Marine > Coastal | place: USA: Chesapeake Bay...
CAAATGCTGGAGGACTTGGAATTAGTGGTGGAAGTGGAGAAAATAGAATGTTTCTTCCAACTACTGCTCAAGCTCATGTTGGAATAGGAACAACTGATTTTCCAACTGGTATGGCATCGTCCTCCTACGCGCAACTTAAAGTTGGAGGTTCATTATTCTCAGTTAGTGGCGAAGGTAATGGAAGCGCTGCATTTTTAACAAATAATGCATATGTTGGTTCAGGAAATAATATGTATCTTGATGCAGGTGGTGCAGCCTCTGCTATTCAACAAACTCAAGGTAAAGTAACCTTTATGACTTTTGACGGTAGTGGAGGGTCAGCAGACTCTCAATGGAGTATGACTAATAGAATGACGGTTAATGGTAGTGGACAGGTTTGTTTCGGTACAGCCACAGCATTAGATAGCTCAAATGCAACCTGTGGATTTACTCCAAATTCAAATACGGGTGCAGAACTGATTGTTGGAAGACCGAGTAGTTTTACAGCTACAGGAAATACACTACTACACTATCATAATGGTTCTTATATTGGAGGCATAAATACTAGCACTACACAAACATCTTTTTTAGATGGAACCTCTGATTTAACTCTGAAAGAAAATATACAAACTTGGAATGAAAATGTATTAGATAGTTTTAAAACTCTACAACCAAAAACTTTTAATTTTATTGCTGATGAAGATAATAACACTAAAAAAGGTTTTATAGCACAAAATGAAGTTGATAAGTTTCCAGAAGCATATCCTTTAACTGCTGATAATAAATACGGTTTTAATCCAAGTGGTATGGTTATTTACTTAATGAAAGCAATACAAGAACAACAAGTCATAATAGACGACTTAAAGTCAAGAATAGAAACATTAGAGGGATAATATGGCATTAACAAAAGTAACACAACAGGTATCAAGTACTCCAGGAATTTCAGATAGTTCTGATGCTACGGCTATTACTATAACAAGTGGTGAAAATATTGGTATTGGAACTACAAGTCCAGATGAAAAATTAGATGTCGCTGGTAACGTAGTAGTAAATAATGGTGGTTTTTATAAATTTGGTGATGGCACAGTAAGAATTTATGGAGAAACTTCAAGTGATATTATGTCATTTGTTACTAATGACTCAGAAAGAATGAGAATTGATTCTTCTGGAAATGTTGGTATTGGAACGACCTCTGCAGCAAATAAATTAGATGTAAATGGTGCTATAAGATTAATGGCAACTGGTACAGATAATGACTCGCATATTTTATACTTCAATAATAGCGCTTGCGCGATAGCAAGAGATGCTAATGATTTAGAACTTCATGCTTACAATGCAATGGTCTTTGGAGTTTCTAACACCGCATACCCATCATCTACAGAAAGAATGAGAATTGATTCTTCTGGAAATGTTACGAAAGCAAATAACTGCACTTTCTCAGCAACTGCTACAGCACAAACAAATTTATCAACAGGAACTCCAGTAACGCATGATATAGGCTTTGGAACGGAAAATTGGGATATAGGAAGTAATTTTAATACCTCAACAGGAATCTTTACTGCTCCAGTTACAGGTAAATACTTTTTAAATGCTAATGTAAGACTCAATCAGGTTGATACTGCAATTTATTATTTTAGAATAATAATCGCAACTTCTAATAGGACTTTTGCAACAATAGTACCTGCTAGTGCTACATACAATTCAGACCCAGATTTTCTTAACAATCAAGCAGTATTCATAGCTGATATGGATGCTAATGATACAGCAAAAGTACAGTATCAAGCTCACGGGGGAGCTGCACAAGTGGACGTTTCTAGTTCAACTTTCGAATCATATTTTCAAGGATATTTATTAGGATGAGGTAAAATAAATTATGGCAAATTTAACAATAACAATAGAAATAGACGATACTGACCAACTCGTTTTAAAAAACGATTTAACAGATATCAATAATTGGGCACAAGAAGCAATAACAGGAAAAATAAACAACTCTTGGAAGCGTATGCAGTCTGAGTGGACTCAAAAACTTATGAATGATGAGTCTTTTACTGATTCTATTCCAAGTAACAAAGCTGACTTTGTAACTTTAGTAACAAGTAGAGAAGACTATAAAAATAGAGAGCAAAGAGAAGTAGAGGAATAACATGACAACAAAAGTAAAATCAGAATTTTTAGATTCAGCAATAATATCGGACCATAGTCAAGTATCGGCTGCAAGCGGAGACTATGTACTTATACATGATTCTTCTGATAATACTTTGAAGAAATGTTTAATTTCAACTATTGCAGGAGGTTTAGCCTTAGATGATATTGGAACTGGTGACGCCTCTTCGACATTAACAACATCATCAGGTGATATAATACTTGATTCTCCTGATAGTATAGTTTTAGATGCTGATGGAGATGGAAGTATAAGTTTAAAAGACGGAGGGACACGATACGCTCTTATAGAAAAAAGTAGTGATAGTATGATTATTCGAAGTGACCTTGCAGATGGAGATATAATTTTTCAAGGAAAAGATAATACTACACTTATTACTGCTCTTACACTTGATATGTCTAATTCAGGTGATGCTGTATTTCGCAGACAAATAACTTGTAGAGAGGCTATTTATATTAATACCGCAGACAATAGTGCAACAACTGGATATTTATACGATAGCTCAGGGGATTTTGTAATAAGAAGTTTTACTCAAGATAAAGATATACTTTTTAAAGGTAATGATGGCGGTTCCGTTATAACTCCTTTTAGACTTGATATGTCCACAGGCGGTAGAGCTCTATTTGCAGCAGACTTACTTGCTTTGGAGACAGCAGGACAATATCTACAAGTAGCAGGAAGTAGTAGTAATTATTGGGCAATTGGTTCAACAGGAGGCAATGCTTCTCCTGGCACAGCCTCAACTACTTTAGGTTTTCATCATTACGACGGCTCTTCCTGGGACGAAGAGTTATCGTTAGATGCCTCAGGTAATCTTACAGCAGACGGAAACGTTACAGCTTACTCAGATGAAAGACTAAAAGATAATATTCAAACTTTAGAAAATGGTTTAGATAAAGTAAATCAATTAAGAGGAATTACCTATACAAGAAAAGAGAAAGAAAATATAGGTGTAGTAGCTCAAGAAGTAGAAAAGATTTTACCAGAAATAGTATTAACAGCAGATGATGAAATGGGTACTAAGTCTGTAGATTACAGCAGATTAACAGCAGTACTGATTGAAGCTGTAAAAGAATTATCTGCAAGAGTAAAAGAGTTGGAGAATAAATAATGCCTTTACCAACTGAAGGTGCTATATCTTTAAATGCTATACACGTTGAAGCAGGTGGTACTTCTGGTACTACTTGTTCTTTAAATGATTCTGATATTAGAGGTCTAACTCCTGGCGTTGGAAGAAGTATTAATAGTGCATTAGGAACTAATATAGGTTTTGGAAATTTTCGTGGTGCTTCAGGATTCTCAGCAGCAGCAGATGTTTCTTTAACCATGACTATTGGTGGAGCTTCTAGCACAAGCACTGTAGAATATGTAGGTACTACGAGAATTAGATATAGAGGTTATGATGCTTCTGGTTCTTATGATAGTAGTGTTACAAGCTTTGGAAGTTTATCTACTTCATCTTTTACTAACTATTTTGGCGGAAATACTATTAATGAAATATATAATTCTGGAACCTCTTACTCAAGTATTACAACTGGACCATATGGAAATGTTACATTACAACTTCGAGTAAATGCAGCAAATGTTGTTAATTCTGATTCATCATTTAAAAAAATGGTAATAGGTAGTACTACTTACAATAGGACAGATGCTACCTATTCAACTGCAGGCGGGTCAAGTCTATGGCAATGGTCTCCAGGTGGAAATGCTCCAGACAATAATACTAGTACTTTTACACCATTCGCTGGTTCTGGGTCAACAGTAACAATTACTTTTAAACAGGCTTAATATGACTCAAATTAAATTACAAAAACAATCTATAGAAAGTAGTCTTCCAGGAATTACTGCAGATGTAGATGAAAATAATATTTCTTTTAATAGATTAACTTTTTCTGTTAAACACCCTTCAACTGAAGAACTACATTATTGGGAATTGAATAAAAGTGATAGTGATAGTCTTTTAACTCAAAAAGAAGATGGACTATATACAGACGATGAAGATATAAATTATTTGACGGATAGTTGGACTGTTCAAGAATATGAAAACCGTTTACGTTTAGCATGGAGAGATGCAAAAAAAGAAGATGATATTCCAGCAGATTGGTGGGAAGATGTACAAATCATTCCTAAATATACAGCAATGTGGGACGATGTTTATGTTGATAAACAAAAAGTAAAAAAAGATTATAGTGTTGGTTGTGTGGGTACTCCTTTAAATGAACTCAATGAATTAATTGCTAAAGTTGAAAACAAATTCCCTAATGAACATAATTTAAAAAGCCATGAAAACAATATCATTGGTATGTACTTACCCAACCATTCAATAAGACCTCCATACAAATCAAATAATACAATTACTGTCTACCACTTATATTATGATAAAGATATTTTCAATCAACTTCTTAAAGACTACAAAGTACCTAATTACGATTACAGATATTGTTTTTGGTATGGCTTAAAATATGACTTAGACTCAGGGAAAAGATACTTTAAATTAGTAATTAGAAATAGCGATGTGGCTAGTAATTATCAAAAACATTCTAATTCTTTTATACCAAGACCACAACTACCAGTTTGTAATGAACCTTATTTTGCAAAAATATACTCTCCAGATGGCACAGAGGCTGATGAGTACGATGTGTTCTTTTCTACAACACCAAAAATCATGAAAGAGTACTGTGAGGAAAATAATCTTAAGTTTCCCATACCAGAAGATAAGGAAAATGATTATATCTGGACTTATGGCATAGTCTATGATAAAAATACTTTAGATGTTAAACAGATTAAAGGTTACATTAAGGTAGCTCAAGACCCCGAAACTTGGTTATAATGGATATAAAAAAAGCAGATAAAAAATTCTATAAAAAGATAGAAGAAGAAAAGAAACTTAGAAAGAAATTTAGAATAAAATTTCATAATTAAGGAGAGACACAATGAAAATAAAACAAGTATCAACACCACAAGAAGTAAGACTTTTTGATGGAGATTATATAGAAAATTTAGAGCCTACTGATGTAGTAGAAATATTTCAAACTCCGCTAACAGGTTCGTATAACTGGGATTACACAGTTCAAGATAATCGTATCAAAAAGCTTTATGAACTTGGAAAGAAACTCAACTGGAATGTTGAAGAAGATGTAGACTGGACTCCAGAGTTCAAAGACATACAAGATGACGAGTTTGAATTTGAAAACTCACAATGGGAAAGGCACCCTGTATATAAAACTTGGAATACAGAAAAAAGAAAAGATTTCTTTAGAGATTTAAACGCTTGGTCACTTAGTCAGTTTTTACATGGAGAACAAGGGGCTTTACTTGTTGCAAGTCAATTAGCTTCTTGTGCGCCTACATTTAATGCAAAACTCTACGCAGCAAGCCAAACTTTTGATGAAGCTAGACATGTAGAGGCTTTTAATAAATACTTACAAACTCGTATCAAAAAGACCTGGCCTATTGGTAGAGCTTTGAAAGGGTTACTAGATAAGATATTAACTGACCCTCGTTGGGATTTAAAATTTATTGGAATGCAAGTCGTAATTGAAGGACTAGCACTTGCAGCTTTTCAAACTTCAAAAGAATCTAGCTCTGATGAAGTCTACAAAAATATGATTGAACTCATTATTAGAGATGAAGCTCGTCATGTAACTTTTGGAATAAACTATCTTACAGACTTTGTAAAAACTTTATCAGAAGAAGAACAAATAGATAGAGCTAAGTTTGCTCTTGAAGCCTGTACTGTTAGTAGAAATAGACTAAGACCTTATGATGTATGGGAAACTTATGGAATGAATATAGAAGAAACTGAAGATTATCAGAAAAAAGAAATTTTTCAAGCTCAGTTTCAAGATATATTATTTAGTAGAATTATGCCAAATTTAAAAAGAATTGGTTTACTACGAGAAGAATTAGTGCCTGAGTATGAAAAAATGGGTGTCATGGGCTATGCTAATGGTGATAGTGATTATGAAACCAGTTGGGAAGAACTCTCAAAACCATTGAGAGTAGCATAAAAAAGGGGGCTTACGCCCCCTCTTCTTTTTCCTCAGATTCAGTTTCTGGTGGGTCAAGTTCTTCTTTTAACCGCTTAGTAAGTCCTTCTTTAGACATATTAAGTTGGTCTGTTTTCATTTGATGACCATTTAATTGTTTCTGAACATCATCAATACAACTTAGTAAATATTTTGCTGTATCTGATAAATCATCAATTATATATTTTTTCCCATCTAAAACCAAAACTGGCTCGTTATCTACTTGCGTTGTCATTTAAAAATGTCCTGCCAATTTCCTTGTGTACTACTTTTAGCATACTCTGTAGCACGGTTTTCAAAAAAGTTGGTATGCTCAACTGCATTAACTTGCATATCAATCCAAGGTAGTGGGTTTTCATTACTATGAAATATATTTTTCATTCCTAAACCAAGAAGCCTTCTATCCGCAATATAACGAATATACTCTTTTACTTCTTTGGGTGTTAAGTCTGGAATGTCTGCTTTTGCAAAACAAACATCAATAAACTTATCTTCTAGTTCTACTACTCTTTCAGCAGCACAATAGATTTCATACTTTAATTTATCTGTCCATATTTCTGGATTTTCTGCGATAAAAGTTCTAAAGAGTTTTGAAAGTCCTTCTACATGAAGCGACTCATCTCTAATAGACCATGTAACTATTTGTCCCATACCTTTCATCAAGTTATGTCTTGGATAATTTAATAGTATTGCAAAACTACTAAATAATTGTACTCCTTCTGTAAATCCACTATAGACTGCCATTGTCTTTGCAATCTCATGTGGATTTTTCATACTAAAGTCGGTTAGATACTCATGTTTTTCTGACATTGCTTGAATATCAAAAAACTCTTGGTACATATCATCTGATTTACCCAAAGTCTCCAAAAGTAAAGAATATGCTTCTTGATGTACAGCTTCCATAGAAGCATAACTTACTAGCATCATTCTTATCTCTGGTTGTTTAAATGTTGGTAGATAGTGCTTAGCATATCCACAACATACATCAACATCTGCTTGAGTGAAAAACTTAAATATGTTGTCAAGGAGTAATCTGTTGTCAGGAGATAACTTCTCCTTATAATCTTTTATGTCGTCTTGTAATGGCACTTCATCAGGTAGCCAATGCATCTGTTGTTGTCTTTTATAAAACTCAAATGCCCAAGGGTACATAAAAGGTTTGTAATATTCTCTTTCTTCTAATAACATTACTATCCCTCACAGCTTAGACAATCTTCTTGTTCAAAGATTATCTCTCTTTTTATTTGATTAGAAACATTATCTGCTCTCGAAATGGCTTCACTTCGTAAGTAGTATAATGTTTTCATGTTTTTTGCCCATGCTAACATATGGATATTATGTAAATCTCCTTTATTAACATCAGGCGGAAAAAATAAGTTTACACTTTGTGATTGACAAATATATTGTTGTCTCACAGCTGCATGCTCAACAACCCAAGACTGATTTATTTCTACAGCAGTCTTAAATACTTCTTTTAAATCTTCCGATAAAAAGTCAAGGTGTTGTACACTTCCTTTATTTGCAACTATACTTCTCCAAGTCGCATCGTCATTCTTTCCTAGTTTTTCTAGTTCTTCTTCTAAGAATTTATTTTTGTGTAAATGCGACCCAGACTTAGTTTTCTGTGTGTATGCATTTGCACGAAAAGGTTCGATACTTGGACTCGTATTTCCACAAAGAATAGAACTACTTGCATTAGGGGCTATAGCTAACAGATGTGCATTTCGTACTGTACAAGTATCATCATCTGGGCAGGCTCCTCTTTCTACTGCAAGTTTTAAAGTTTCTTCTTGAGCTTGAGATTTTATGTGAGAAAATATCTCTGTATTAAGACCAGAAGCAAAGAGCCCTTCAAAAGGTACTTTGTTTTTCTGTAAATACGCATGAAATCCCATTGCGCCTAATCCGATACTTCTCTCCCTAAACGCACTATATTTAGCTCGTTCTAAAGAATCGGGCGCATTTTCTATAAAGTATGTTAGAACATTATCTAACATTCTTACTAAATCTGGAATAAACGCTGGAACTTTTTTCCACTCGTCATAATACTCCAAATTTACACTTGAAAGACAACATACTGCTGTTCTTTCCTCATTTGTAGCAAGTGTGATTTCAGAACATAAGTTAGAGTGATTTACCCTCAATCCTTTTCGTTTCTGAAAGTTAGGTAAGTCTGCTTGAACGGCATCTTCAAACATGAGATAAGGCTCTCCTGTTTCCATTCTGTTCTGCAATAATTTTACCCATAGTGTTCTTGCCGACACTACTTTTTTGACTTCGCCTGAGTGTGGGTCAATAAGTTCCCAGCTGTCATCAAAGCCTTCTGTTTTTGTAGCCATGTGTATGATTTCCATGAACTTGTCTGGAATTACTACTCCATGATGTAAGTTTAGACACTTACGATTGGTGTCTCCACCAGTAGGTTTTCTTATATCAAGAAATTCCTCAATCTCGGGGTGACTCATATGTAAGTATGAAGCATAACTGCCTCGTCTTGTAATACCTTGTGAGAAAGCAAGCATTTCTGCATCAACTACTTTCATAAATGGTATCACACCTGTACTTTCTGAGCCTTTTGATGTTCTCGTACCTTGTGCACGAACTTCACTCCAGCTTCCGCCTATACCTCCACCAAAAGATGAAAGATAAGCATTTTCTGTGTAATGTTCAGTAATACCTTCTCTACTATCATCAACATAGTTCAAGAAGCACGAAATCGGTAGACCCCGCTCAGTCCCTCCATTAGATAGTAGTGGAGTTGCGAACATAAACCAATGCTTACTTACATAATCATATAGTCTTTGTGCATGGTCATCATCATCAGAGAATACCTTTGCTGCTCGAGCAAAAGCCTGCTGAGGACTTGTTTCATCTGCCACCATATATCTATCTTCTAGGGTCATCATACCAAACTCGTCAAAGAGTTTGTCTCTACTGTAATCAATCTTTATCGTCATTTAATACCCTCGCTAATTCTAAGTCTACTACTTGTGTATTTTTCTCTCCAAGAGCATCATCACAGTAAGTTATTAAATCCATTAATTCAACATTTACTAATAACTGCTCTCCCATTTCATTTACAGACTGTATATATTTATACTTGCCTTCAAGTGGCAAGGAATCGTATATATCAAAGACTGTGCCATATTGTTCCATAAGAGTTACAGCTCTTTTTGGTCCAACACCTTGAACACCAGGAACGTTATCTCCTTTATCTCCCACTAGACATTTATAAGTAATATAGTCTTCCATAGGGAAATCATAGTGTTCGTCCCAATTATCTACTGTAGTTTCTTTACGAGTAACAGTAGAGAATCGAGAAGTATTCTCGTCAATCAATAAATCCCAATCTCTATCAGAAGATATTAGCCAACATTGGTCATAACCAAATTTTGCTCTATACTTTACAATATAAGCAGCAATATCATCTGCTTCTACTCCTCTGAAGTTAAATACAGGATAGTCTTTCTTTTTGAGTGCTGTGAGTGTATTATTAAATTCTGCAAGAAACATCTCGAATTCTTTTTGTTCGAGTTCACTCTGTTCTGCATATTTTTCTTTTCTGTTTGCCTTGTATTCAGGATATATGTCTTTCCTGAACTTACTTCCGCCATCAGCAAGAACTACTATTGTTCCTGCATTGTAAGATTTTGCTAGAGATTCTACTGTTCGTATATAATCATACTTAAAGTCTAATCTTCCTTGATGTTTCCAGCGAAATGCTATGTTTAATCCATCAACTATCAGCAAGTTCCCAGTCGGAGCTCGGTTCCCAAGGTCTGAGAATGTAATCGCCATTTGTCCAGTTTACCTCTTCTTTTTCTAGCCAATCGTCTAGTAGTAATACATATGCGCCAAGCCATGCTATGTGCATATATCGTTTGTAGTTTTCGGGTTGTCTTACTGTGGCAACATACCACTTCCCATAGTTTTCTTTAAATATAAGAAGCGGTTCTTGTTTCATATCTTGGGCTTGCCTAACTACTTTACTCCACCACTTGTAAAAGTTATTTGTTTTAGATGTAAATATCTTAGAGTTAAATTCAGTATCTCTATAAAATTTTACTTCTACACAAAAGAGATTATGTTTTCCATGAACTCGTAAATCTCCTTTAACTTTTCCACTTCCAGAGCCAGGAGTTTGTTCCCAATGTAATCCTGTTTCTCTACTTAATATTTCTATTATTTGCCTTTCAGCTCGTATTCCTTTTTGTCTACTACTAACCATCTAGCCTACTTATTTCATTTTCTTTAATCACTTCTATCTTTGATAAAAGTGGGTGTGTCCAGCCATGAGATACTATATATGTATTAAGATTTTCTTCTCCTAATAGTATCTCGACCATCTTTTCTTTTCCAACTTCATCGAGTACATTTGTAACCTCATCAAGAAATAATACATTTATTCTTGACTTGGAAATACTACTCATAAGTTTTCTAATCGCTAAAAGAGTAGAAGTATTTACTCTCGCTAGTTCTCCAGCGCTCAGAGCCAATATCTCTACTGCTTTGCCATTATCGTCTATCTCTACATTTAACTTATCGTTGAGTACAACAAATTGTAAGTTAAATCTTCCGTCTGATAATTCTGCTAAGTACTCATTTGTGAGTTCTTCTAAATCTTTTACTAAGTTCTCTATTTTATATGCTAGTAATCCATTTGTACTAAATGCTTTTTTAAGTATATCAATACTTCCTAACATATCTTTTACTTCTTCTAATTTATTTTCGTGAGTCTTTAGTTCTTCTTTAAATTCTCCAATCTGTTCTTGTATAACTTGGAGTCGAGTATTATGCCTTTCTCTACTTTCATTTTCATTTATTATATACTCTAACTCTTTTTGTTCGTTATCAATCTTTTCTGCTAACATTTCTATTTTTCTTTGTAGCTCGTCTGCGTCTTTTATTTCGGCAGGTAAAGTTTGGTCAATACTATTAAATAATTCTTTCCATCTTCTTTCTTCTTTTTGCTTTTCGTCTATCTGCTCATTAACTTTCTTTTTGTGTCTAATAGTATCTTGTATTTTCTTAATATAGTTAAATGCTTGATTGTGCTTTTCTTCTTCTCTTTGATATATTTCATCAAGTAAATCTTGGTCTACTTCTTGTCCACAGGTTGGACAGATATCCTCACTTGTTCCTTCAAAGACTTCACTATTATAAACCGACTGCCACTTTCCTAATTCTTCCAAATCTTTGTCATAGTTTTGTCGAGATTCTAGTAAGTGATTTCCCTCATTTTTATATTTACTTAAATCTATCGTAGCCAGCTCAGTTTTATAAAAATTATTTTGATTTATTTTTCGGTTAATTTCAGAGATATTTTTAAATTCTAATTGTAGAGAACTTAATTGTTCTAAGTCATTTTCCGAGATTTTTGGTAAATCTAATTTGGGTAGTATAGTAGGTGCTTCCAAATTGTTGTCATCTAACCACTTAATGATTGTGTCAAGTTTCCCTTGTATGTGAGAAACCTCTCCAGATAAAACTCGTGACTTTTCTTTAAAAATTTCAAAGTAATCTACATATTTTTCTAATTGCAACAAATCTATCAAAAACTTCTTTCTATTAGTATCTGTAGCAGTTAAAAACTGTAAGCTGGTATTAGTATTTTGATATACTATCTGAGTAAAAGTTTTGAAATCTAATCCTAATACTTCTTCTACTGTTTTGTAAGTATTTGTAGCAGTATGACTAGAAATATCCTCGTCATTCTTAAATAATTTACATTTTATAGAAGCTCTACGACTAACTTCAATTTTATACTCGTCTCCATTTACATTAAATTCTAAAGATATATCATAACCTTTATTAAAAATTCTATTTGCTATATCTGCTTTTTTAATTCCTTTTGAGTTCTTATTAAATAATACTTCTTCTAGTATCAATGGTATCGAAGACTTTCCTGCTCCATTTGTACCTACAAGCTGAGTTACTGTACTATCATTTAAGTCTAGTATGTTATCTTCGCCATAACTAAAACAATTATTCCACTTCAACTTCTTTAGCGTAATCACTAAACACTCCTAATATTTTTTTGGTTTTACTATCGTCTAATTCTAAAATATAACTCAGATACTCATTTAATTCTTCTTCTATTGTCATTTCTCTATCTAACATCAGAGTAGCTTCTGTTTTTCTTTTTAATACTTTCTTATCGAGTAATTCTGAGTTTTCTACTCCTGTTAGGTCTGCCACATCTCCTTCTATTTCATAGATTGTATGATGAAAGTCTGTTTGTACCATTTCATCAGGACTTGATACTGTTTTTCTTAATAGCTGTGGCAAATCAAATGCATGCCAAGTCCAACTCCAATCTGTATCTATTACTATATATCCTGTTTGTACTTCGTTCCTATGAAAACTTGTAGTCATAGGACTGCCAGGATATACTATATTTCTTTGCGTATTGCTGTGTGCGTGTAAGTCTCCTGCAAATACAGTTTTAAACTTACTAAATCTTTCTAAGTCTACTTCAGGTACAACATGGGGTGGTATTTCTCCTCTCACATGAGTAAATAAGTAATCTGTTCTAACATTTTCTATGCTTCCTTTTTTATGTAAGTCAGCATATGGTAATATTGAATAACCATCTGGGTGCTCATAAAATTCATCAATTATAATTACTTCTGGATTTATTTCAGTCGTAACTCTTTTCAGATTGGTAAAGAATGTAGTATTCTTTTTAGTAGCCTCATGGTTACCATCAAAAATTATAGTAGGAATACTACATTGCTTTACAAAGTCAAAGTATAGAGTCAGCTCGTCCATCGAGGGAACTCGGTCAAACAAGTCCCCTCCAATGATATGTAATTTACAATCGTGCTGTTCTATAGCTTCTTCTACCTGCTGAAAGAATAACTTGTATCGAGTACAAGCCCACGGTACTGGGACATTCTTTTGTCCAAGTTTTATATGCCAATCAGCGGTAAATAAAATCATGCTACGAACTCGTCTCCTGCAGTCCACGAACAACCAGTTAATCCACCTGCTCGTAGTGCGTGTAAAGTTCTAATGATTTCATCGATATCTCTTCCTGTGTCAAGTGCATTAGCTGAAACATGTTGAATAATACCTTCTGGGTCTACTATGTAAGTAGCTCTATAAGGTACATTTTCTTCACTTACTATTTCTAAATGTTCTGCTAACACATTTCCTGAGTCTGCAAGTAATGGAAAAGAAACATCTTCTAGTAATGGATTATTTTCTAACCATTCAAGATGACAATATTCATTATCTGGACTAATACCATATACACTACAGTCCTCTTGTTCTGCAACTTTTTCAAATGCTACGATTTCTGTAGGACAGATAAATGTAAAGTCTTTTGGATAAAAGAAAATTACTTTCCAATCTCCTTGAACATCATCAGTATAAACTTGTTTTATAACTTTATCAGGATTAATGCCTACTACACCGTTAAGGGTGGTATGAGGAAATTCTTCTCCAACTCCTATCATTAGACATCAAACTCCTCGACAGATTTTTCATCTGCGTTGTCAGAAGAACCAGCTCTAAGTCTATCAAGAAGCTCTTTTTGAGCATCAGGAGTAGGTCTAGGTAATACTTCGTCCATTGATTTCAATTCTGCAACTAGTTCCATTTCGTTTTCATCTAGTGCTCTAGGTTTGCATTTTAATGCTTGAAGTTGGTACTCTACATTGTACGCCATAGGTCCAGTCTTTACTCTTTTGAAGTGGACGTCCCAACCAGTTTCTAAATCTGTAGGGTCACCTAAATCTTCTGCAGCAACTTTAATTTGCTCCATTAGTTTCTTCTTGAGGTTTAAGACTTTTACTTTGCCGTCATGTATGCATTGGATTGCATAAGACCAACCACATTTTAATTCGGGGTGGTATTCTCTAACCCAGTCTTTTTCCATGTTATTGAATACTTCCTTCTCTCTATCAAATGATAGACATTCGAAAGGTAAGTTCTTACCGTTCTCACCTTTTAACCAGTAAACGTATCTTGCACAGATATCGCCTACCATTCTAACTTTATTGTCGCCTTCGACATATTGATAACTGTCAATCTTAGATTTAACAGCTTCACCTTTTGATTCATTAAATTTTAGTGCCATTCTAATTCCTTTAGGCTTGTGATTTCTTCAAATTTAAAATGTATTCTATCATTCTCAATCCAAAGTAATCTGTTGTTATTTATAATATCTTGCTTACCATTATAGTGCAGCAAGTCCAATGTGGTATCTTTAGTTGAATTGTACGCAAATAGACTGCGCAGCGATGCGATACCTGCATACTGCGCAATCTCGGTGTCTGAATACAATCTTCGTTGAATAAACAAGGGTTCAGGATTCACTAGGAAACTATTCCCATGAAAACTTTTTTGCCAATACTTGTATATTCTGTCTTTTCTATTAACTGGGGGTAGTTTATAAGTCAGAATATGAAGGATAGTAAGTATGTCTGATACTTTACTATTTGCCTCTTTCTTAATTTTTTTCCAATTATAGAGTATCATTATATCAAAAAATATACCGTTTGTCAAGAACTATTTTTCCAATGTTATAAAGCTTTGACATCATAACCTTGTTTTATATAGTAACCCATTCGTGCACCAGCCTGCCGTCTTGCTGTACGACCGACTAAGTGAATATCAACGATGATTGGTTGCTGTTTTCCTTCATATATTCGGATTATACGACCTATCAACTGTGTTAATAAAGGTTCATTGTTTACGGGTGTTGCCAAAATAAGACAACTTAGACAGTCTAAACTAATTCCTTCACTAAATATAGACTGTGTTCCAAACAATATATCTTTTTCTCCGAATATTTGTTTTAGCATAGGAGGGCGCTCTTCGTGAGGAATCTTTCCTGTTACGCAGATTGCGTTATCTCCTACAAGTTTCGTACAATTTTGTAAAAAATCGACTCGGTCGCTTACAACCAGTACCTTGTGTCCTCTTGCCGCATAGTTTGCTGCAAGAAGCGCAACTTGATTTTGGTACTCAAAGTTGTACGCAATAGCGTTGATTCGATTTGCCCATGGGGTATGCGCCCCATCAGGAAACCTTATACCTGACGGTACGACGTCAACTCGTGGCACAAGATAGTTTTCCTTTGGTGGTTTAAACACCGTGTTAGAGAAATAGTCTCGAAATATAACATGTTTGCCATCTTTTCGTTCCATCGTTCCTGTCAATCCAATCTTATATCGTGCGTGACTCGCATCGATAATTCGTGTAAATGTCGGTGATGAAACGTGATGCATTTCGTCAAGAATGATAGTCCCGAAACTCTTTTGAATATCGGGTATTCTTCTGTACAAAGTTTGTATATTCCCTACCACGAATGGAGCATCTATTTCAAATCTTCCACTACCTAGCACACCCGCTGTAACCCCGAGTGATTTTTGTACTTCTTTTTCCCATTGACTACGAAGTTGTAGAGTGTGTGTTACTATGAGTGTTTTCTGTTTAAGCTTATTTGCAATAGCTAAAGCCGTTACAGTCTTTCCCCAACTGACCCAAGCATTAATTATACTACTGTCATAGAGGTCGTCATAGACCGCTTGTTGGGAAGGTCGTAACTCATACGCAAAGTCGAAGTGTGGAATCTCAATGCAAGTTCTCTTATCAACTATTTCGTAATCTGATGGTATTAAATCCGTCCTTCCGATAGGTAATGAGACTAACCCTTTACGAATTACTCCCATATTCTTTATAACGAAAGGCGGGTCTTGTGGATTTCTTGGAGGTATAGTATAAGTAAGTTCTTCGTCAATCTTTGATTGCAAAGCTGAGTCTACATTCATGTAAATTCTGTTACTCAGTACTGCCTTCATAATCTACTGTCCAATTTTTTATTTCGTATTTCCAAGGATTTATATTAATACTAGTCCTTTTCCCACGAAAAGGCTCTACACCATGATATAAACCAGGTGAAAAAATTACTAATCTATTAAATTTAGGTTGGATTGTAACTCCATCTTCAAAAAGTAATTTTCCTCCTTTAATATCATTACTCACATTAGCATAAAATACTGTGGAGCAAAGAGGAAAGTTTAATTTTCCCTCTGCAAATAAAGGCTCATCTTTATCATAGTGCATGCCGCCTGGTATTGTATTTTCATGTGTCCATGCTTCATAGTATTTCATTTCTGATAAATCAAAATAATTATTAGCCTTATCCAGTATAGTTTTCACTAATTCTGGCGCTTCTTTCATACTTCTAAACTCCTGTATAAAAGCAGGTATCATTAAAGTATCATCTAAAAAATTATCTACTATTACTATCATATTATATGAAAAATATTATGTAAGTTGCGAATATATAACTTATCGTTACTAGCCCCCATTTTACTATATTTTTCTCCATGTCTTTTTCCTTAGTTCGTTACTAAACTCATAGATAAATGCAGGTTGATTTTGTAGGTATAAGACTCCCGCATACTTTGCAGTCACTGGTCTTACTTCTTCAAAGGGCGAAGGTATATCCTTTACCCAAACAAGAGTACATACATCTTTCTTCTGTATTTTTTCTATTCGTTTATAAATTATGTTTGCCTTTGTTGTTTTGTTGTAGACAAAATACTTGCCTTTGGTATCAACATAAAATTTACCTCTGTGCTTGACGAGACTGCGAAAATCCCTAAGCATATACTTAAGAGGATATAAACTCTTAAACGGTGACTGTATTCTTCTAATTCCAATCGTTTCTCCTTTCATGTTATAGTCATCTACTACACCCATAGTTCCATCTGCTTGAGTGCACCAAAGTATGTTGTCTTGTTTTTCAGCTTCTCCAGATAAGACAAAAACTGGAAAAGTTATATCTTTTAAATTCATTCAAATATTGCCATTACTGTAAGAGGAATTGAACCCATAAAGATTGTAGTAAGAGCTGGAACTATCCACATCATCATGGGATATTTTGTAATCCAGTCATAATCTTTATTATTCATTCCTTTCTTCTTTTCTTGCTCAGTATACTCAGGATATCTTATACTTAATAGATACCTTCTCACATGAGCAGGCGTATTTGGGTCATTTATTCTCTCAATCTGACTTCTTGTCATTTGTTCTAGGGGGAGATTGTCTTGTTTCATTGCAAAGTATCAATGTATGCTTGTAGATTCTCCATATCTTCTGTTGATAAATTTGCTGATTGTCCCCACATAAGTGCAGACTGAGCTCCTCTAGTTTCCCCATTTTTATACTGGGTTAGCATTTTCACTATGGAAGTGCTTCCTACCAGTTTTGGACCTATGCCACCTTCTCCTTTCATTCCATGACACATATTACAATTAATATATATCTTACCGCCTTTATCGGCAGGAGTTTCAGACTGCATAGCAACCTTTTTTGCTTCTAGCTGTTCGCTGAATGTTCCATACTTTGCAGTATATTCTTCATAACATTCGCCCCAGCAACCATGATTATCTGTATAGCCTTTCACTTCTGCATTAGTAACGGTAGCGTATAAAATACCTCCTAATCCTAATACTCCGACAGCTGTGGCTATCAATGCTTCTTTCATGTGTTATCTCCTTCTATGTATTTGACTGTACCTTGTATGTCAAATACTCTGCTTTGTTTGTTTTTATCTTTCATCAATTCTGATAATTTGTAAGTCTTTATTCTTTTATCTTGAAGTGAAAGTATGGAACATGCTATTGCTACAAAACTAACAATACATGTCATTAACAGATAACCAAGATATCCTTCAATACCTAAATATTCCATTACATCTCTCCATACTTACTTTCAAATTTACCAAATGAATAGTCATCTCCAATATCAAAATCACAACCAATAGGTGTGCCTGGAATTGATAAACCTCTATCTTTTTGCACATTTCTTCTAACAACTTCGCAGTACTCCTCTACTTCTTCTTCATCTACTTCAGCTAAAATAGAGTCGTGTACAAGAGCAAATATTTGAGCTCTCATACCTCGTTCTTTAACTTCTTTGTGTGAGTCTATGGCTCCAAGTAAATTTACATCAGATGCGATAGATTGTACTAAAAAGTTAATACCACTACGAACTTCATGTGCTGCAATACCTTTGTCTTCACTAAAAACATTAGGTAATCTTCTTTTTCTTCCGAAATAAGAATATATAAATCCATTGTCTTGAATAAACTGTTTGGATTTATCTAACCAAGATTTTAGTCCATGAAACTGTGCAAAGTAATCATCAATGACTTCTTTTGCTTCAGTTGTACTAAAATACTTGCCTGAGTCTTTTGATACTTGTTCACTAATCTTTTTCGGACCAGCTCCATACATAATACCAAAAGTTACTGCCTTAGCCATTTGTCTTTCAGTAGAGTAGTGTTCAGTTACTTCTTCTACTGTGCCAGGCAAATTAAATACTAATTTAGCAATTTGACTATGAAAGTTTCCTCCATCTTGAAAGACTTTCATTAATGCTTTATCATTGGCTAACACAGCCGCACAATATACTTCTGCTGTAGTTAAATCCATTGCAACAATCTTATTGCCTTCTTTTGCTTTGATACACCCTTTTACTATTGGATTATCTCTAGGAATTTGTTGCATATTCATTTTTCCACTAGATGATAACCTACCAGAAGTTGTGCCATGTAAATTAAAATTAGTTCTTAGTCTACTATCTCTATCTAACTGAGGATATATCTTATCTAAATATGTAGATTTAATTTTTACTTTCTGTCTTATATCTAATACTAATTTAGGTATTTCATGTACTTCTGCTAGTTTTCCTAATACTTCTGCATCTGTGCTGTTGGCACCTGTACCAGTCTTTTTACCAGTAGGTGTTAATTGTAAAAAATCAAATAGTAATCCACGAAGTTGTACTGTACTATTTGGGTTGAAGTCTTTTCCTTGCGCATCTTCAAACATCTTTACAGCTGGATATGTATATAATTTTTCAACTGCTTCATCAATTTCTTTTTGCATAAGTGCTGTAGACTTCATAAGTCTGTCCTTGTTAAAAGGAACACCATAATCTTGTGCATCAATCAAAAATCTACAGCCTTCAATTAGTATATCCCTATACACGCTGTACATTTTTTCATTCTTTACTAATGCTGCCTCAAACTTTTGAAACAACAAGAAAGTACACACCGCATCCATTGCAGCATAGTCTTTCATTATGTCAAACGGAATCATATCCCAAGAGAAACTATCTTTTAGAATACCTGTTCTCTTTCTATAATCTTCAATCCATTGATACATAGGTTTTTCATAGTCACCATATGGTGTATGTTTCAAAGTTAGTTGTTTTAGTCCATGTGTGCCAGGCTGTTCATCTAACATATAATGCATAAGCATGGTATCTTCAAATCTTGGAAACTTAAATCCAAAGTGATACTCAAAAAATGCAATATCAAACTTAGCATTATGAAATACTACTCGTTTCTTATCAAAAATTAATTGTAATAATTCTTCTGCTTTTTCATCTATACAATTACAGTCTATGTATGCGCCATGCTCTGGCTCATAAGACATACTAATACCTAGCATATGCCCATCTCGTGGATATAATGCACTTGTTTCCGAATCCAGAGCAACAAAATCATTTTCATGTTCTAAGGCTTTAGTTAAGAATACATATAAGTCTGCACTCTCTGTTATGCCATAGATATTTTCTAACTTTTCTTGTTTCATTTCGCCATTGAGATACTTAAATACATTATCTCTTGACTCTTCCCAAGTCTTTTTTGCCTCTGGTTTGAAAGCTAACATCGCAGGATTAATTACTGGTAGAAACTTGTCATCTACTATTCTACCACTATATTCTGTTATGGAGCCTTCCTTAGTATAAAATTTTAGTGGCTCGGAACCAACTAAAATTACCCAGTCATAATCATCTGGGTTAAATTCAATATCAACATCTCGTTTTAATACTCTTTTTACAGAAGGATTAGAACAGAGTTGAAACTGGTCAAATTCAAACGAGTTTTCAAACAAATCCACATAGTCATTTCTACTTGGTTTTGTTTCTACTATCGCTATTGCTTGACCTTGTAATACTTCAGCCATATAACCTCTCTTTTAGTTTTTTTATGTTTTCATGTGTCAATGCTCCCGCATCGCCTAATTCTTTTCTTATTTTTATCCCATAATATAGTAATCCTACTTTTTCACATAGTTCTATTACTCTATTCTGAGCATCGAGTCCTGCATCATCTGGGTCAAAAAATATATCTACTTGAGTTACACCTTGCATTTTTAATAATGTAAGTTTTTCTTCATTAATATTTCTTGTACCAAAACAGCATACAGCATTTCGTAATCCTTTATCATATAGATTTATAGCATCATATATGCCTTCTACTAGGATAACTCGTCCTTTAATTGGACTAACTTTTGATGGATACAAAGGAAGTACTGCGCCAGGAGGCTCAAACAAATACTTTGGTATTTGAGTTGGAGATTGTGCACGGTTGTTAAATGCAACAATCTTTCCTCTAATATCCCTAATCGGAAAACAATATCTGCCCTCAAAGTGTGAGTGTCCTGATAAGAAACACTCGAAGTGTTTGAAGGTTTCTTCCGATATATTTCTATGGCTTCCAATATACATCATGCTGTCAGTAGGAAACTGTAAGCCAATAGAGTCAGACCGCTTTTCTTGTAATTTTCTCCTAAATTTTTCTCGTTTAATATCGAGTGGATTTGAAGGGGCGTCAAAGTGTTTAAATAAATTTCCTTTAAAACCACAAGAAAAACAGTTGTATATTCCAGTAACCCTATCTATTCTCATACTAGGATTATTATCGTCATGCTCTGGGTTTAGACACTTAACTATAAAATCTCTTGGAGATTGTTTATAAGGTATCTTCTGTTCTTTTAATAAATCTTCAACTAGCATAAAAGTGTTTGTACTCCTCAATCATTTCTTCAATATCTTCTTCTGTAAACTCTCTATCTAACCATGACTTATCTATGGCTCCAACTTCCATATTGAAAGCCTTTCCATTTGTGCTAGAGTCATCATAGTTGGCTTCAAGTATTTCTCCCTTATAGATTACATCTTCTATAAATTCTCCAAAATAAGTTTCTATAGTAGTTACGAATACTTCTTTTTCATCAAAGTTATCATCTTCAATTTCCCAAAATTGAAAACCACCTTTTTCTTCTGAAATACAAGCAAGAACTAAATGCTCTGGTCTTTTCCATTCCGTTTTATCTATATGACTGTGTTCTAGCATTGTTCCTTGTTCTCTACTACCAATTATTTGTATCGGTATCTCTTGTTCTTCGTCATCTATCTCTGCATATATTTCTTCTGCAAAACAGCCGTAGATATGTACTATATCATCAACTTCAAACCATTCAATTTCTTCTTCTTGTAAGGTTTCATACATATCATCAGATACTTTTAATTTATCATATAGTTCTTTTTCAATAGAGCCCATAGTGAACTCTCCACCCCAATGATATCCTGTTATTTTAATCTTCTGTGTCATTTTCTTCTGTAGAAAAAGGTTTTACATTCCAACCTTCTAATCTATCTCCTAATTCTTCGTACCAAATCATATCATTACCTTCATCATCAGTATCATAAGGGTAATATAAGCTTTTAAATACTAATTCTAACATTTGAAAGTAAATAGCAACAAGCTGGTCTTGATGCCATAAATGTAGAGGCTCCCAAGGATGCTCAAGTAATTTATATACTGTAACTAGTGCGTCCCAAGAAGGATTTTCTTCTCGTATTGCATGGGCTACTCTTAATCTTTGTGAGCCTGCAATACACCAATAATTATTCATACAAAGAAAAGGGTTTTTAAACCCTTCTCTTTCTACACTTGCAAGAAGTGGTGTATTTACAGGAACTCTGTTTGTAAGCTCTAACTGATTGATTTCTTTATTTAATAGTTCACTAGCTGTCATGTTTTCAACAGTAAATTTAGGAAACCATATGCTGCGAGCTTCTCTTGGGTCGATTCTATCGTGTGCCATTATCTAATCCAGCACTTGTAATGAATCTTTCTGTCTGTTTCTGGGTCTTGTTCTTGACACCATCTACATTCATCAATATTTCCCTGCTCTTTTTCTTTTTTAAGTTCATTGAATTTCATCTTCTACTCCCATAGCTTGTGCACATATTTGTTCGTAAATGGGTCTAAAATCATCTATCGTTAGAGGGGTAATCATATTCTCATTACATACTTTGAAATATGTTTTCCAAGCTGTTTCTAATTGTTTTTCTGTATACCATATCATAAGTCGTCTACTGCCTCTCCAGTTTTCATTGACTTTTCTACTGCTTCTCTTTCTTTAGGACTAAGTGCAGAGTGCGGACCAATCTTCAAAGTTTCCCAATCAACTTCAGACGAGAAACTAGACATTACATTACTTCGCATTTTAACACAATTAAATGTCATACATCTATCTTCTTGTTCCCATGTTTCTAATGAGTAAGCTGCATCGGCTGCATCTAATATTCCTTTTGCAAATCTTGCTTCCCCACTCGCATCAGTTTGGTAAGGCGCAAAGACTAATGTTTCATAGTCTTGAGCAAATATTTTCAATCGTTTACTAACTTCTATTTGCTCTGTCCAATCATACTGTCCCGAGCGACTTGGCACATTGTGTCGGCGGACTTGGTTGAGATAATCTACTACGATTATTCCAACATCGAGAGACTTCACTTTTTTATCAAGTTCAGACTGCATTCTCGATAAACTAAGTGCTGGGTCATAAACTACATCTATCTGCCTTTCTTCATCTAGTTTGAGTTTTGAGAGAGAAGTGTGAAATTTTTCAAAGTCTCTATCTCGTTCAAATTCATGGAGGGCTTGGTCGCTTTCTTGAAAACGACCTGCCCACCAACCTCCAACTAGATTCCATTCTTCACTAGAAAGATTTTTACTGCGTAATCTCTTAAGAGGTACACCAGTTGAGATAGAACAAACTCTTTGAAGAATTTGTCTACTATCCATCTCAATAGTAAAGTAAATAGCAGAACGACCTGAGTCATAAACTGTACTTGCTAAATTACAACAAGTCACAGACTTACCAGCACCTCGTCTGCCTCCCACAAGCACCAAGTCTTTGGGAGAGAATTGTATTTGTGAATCATATTCACTATTTAATCCTAAAGGTAAATACCTAGAGAGTTCAGTATCATCTTCAAAAAGATTGATAGCCTGCATACTTTCTTCAGGTGGCTTAACATCTACTTTATCACTTACCTTTAGAACTATTTCTTGTAGTCCTTCTATACTTTCTTCTGCTGTTGCAATAGCTACTGTACTATCAACAAATTCATCTAATTCGTTTAGTATTTCACTTTGGGTAAATTCATTCTTGAGATAATCTAATAACAGGTCAGCAGAAACATCTACTTCGACTAATTCCATAGCGACTACTTTTTCTTGTAGACTTCTATCTCTTAATCCTGTTTTAAATTCTTCCAGACTAGGAAGTTCTTGATATGTGTCAATATGTTTGCTTAGGGCACGATAAATCCCTTGATACTCGCTCGGAAGATAAATATCTTTGAGCCCTGACCAAGTGTCAAAGTCGTTTTCAACAATAATTTGTTTTAGTAAAGCACTAGCAATATTCACTTATCTCTCCCAAGAATAAGTAAGGGAGCGAACTCCCTTACTTAAACATTGCTAATTAACCGATTTCTTTTTTAGCAGCTCCATTGTAATTAGCACATTGAAGACCTCTTCTGGTCAACATTGTTTTCACGCCTCTTACAGTCTTGCCAATTTCGTCAGCTATTTCTTCAACAGTCATACCTGCAATATCAAGGTCAGCCAAGACATCAGCTTTGCTAGAACCTTTAGTTTCTTTTTGCTTTGGTATTCCGTCAATGTCTCCACTTCTAAGTAAAGATAACGCTTTTCCTCTGATAGAATTTACAGATTTGCCTAAAGCGTCTGCAATTTCTTCAACAAAGGAACCATCGTTAACCATAGAAACAAAAGTCTCTTCCTCTTCAGGAGTGTAAGTTCTTACTGTTTCTTGCTTAGGAGCAGGTTTTACATGACCAGTAAGTTCCATAGATAGAATCTTACCTTGAATTGATTTTGCTGAAAATGCTCCGCCTTCAAAGTTAGAAGCAATTTCTGCATAAGTGTAACTTCCAGAATTGTCAGTTACAAAGTTTCTTAGAGTATCTTCTTGCTCTTGGCTAAAAGATTTACTCGCAGATGCTGAAGCTAATTCAACATCATATCCCATTTTTCTCAATTTAGAAGAAACACTTCTTGTAGAAGTTTCTAATTGCTCAGCTGCTTCAGCAACTGTAGCTTGAG
>Ga0129348_1000137_pt1 | contig 24333 bp, 19 predicted proteins | sample CPBDNA_4_FD_94424 | JGI IMG/M metagenome (GOLD analysis project Ga0129348, IMG submission 94424) | Freshwater to marine salinity gradient microbial communities from Chesapeake Bay, USA - CPBay_Sum_27_0.8_DNA | ecosystem: Environmental > Aquatic > Marine > Coastal | place: USA: Chesapeake Bay...
ATCAATCTCTTCAAGATGCTTTCGCACGCCATCCACCAGGCTTTGGCTGAAGCGAATCAGCGGCTCAGCACGCAACCGCCCAGCCACGAAGCGTTCGAGAAACAGAGGGTCGGCCGAATCCACCAAATCAAGCTGATAGAGCGTCTGCAGAGCAACCTCGCGGGCTCTGCGACGAGAAGGGGCAGGTGCTGTCATCAATGGCTCAGGAAGGCGGGAGCGTAGGAGGGGGATGGAAAAAGATGGACGACGATATGAGGCTGAAGGTTGAAACGCTACGAACCGGACCTGCCGGAAGACGTCACTGCCGGTTGAGCTACTGCAGGCAGAAGCTGCACCATGGCGAGTGTCGCTTCAGCGGCTTCCACCCCCTTGTTGCCCTGAGCACCACCGGAACGTGCCGTCGCTTGCTCGGGGGTCTCACAGGTTAAGACGCCAAACGTGATCGGAAGCTCTCTCTGACGGGCCGCCTGTTCGATGCCAATTGCAACCGCTGCAGCGATGTGGCGGTCGTGAGTGGTCTCTCCCTTGATGATCGCTCCCAGACAGATCACACCGGCATAGCGGCCCGACGCGGCGAGGCGATCCGCTGCCAAGGGAAGTTCAAAACTGCCTGGGACCCAGGCCACATCGATCTCGTCAGCTTCCAGCCCTGCCTCCCGCAGCGTGTTCACGGCAGCCGCGAGCATCCGCCCTGTGACGGGTCGGTTAAACCGCGACACCACAATCGCGATTCTCGTGCCAGGAGGCACGGCGGTGGGCTCAAGGACCGTTGCCTCCACAGGGGCGTGCGTGCCTGCCGGATCTTCAGGGACCTTTTGATAGGTCATGCGGTGGTTCCTACGACTTCAGGCTGGCTAGGAACTGTGCGTTGGACTGCGTCTTCGCAAGTCGGTTGACCAGCAGTTCCATCGCATCAGTGGGGTTCATCTCACCAAGGACACGCCGCAGCACACAGATGCGACGGTATTCCTCGGGATCGAGCAGCATTTCTTCGCGTCGCGTCCCTGATCGATTGATATCGATGGCAGGCCATATGCGTTTATCAACAAGACGGCGATCGAGCACGATTTCAAGGTTGCCAGTGCCTTTGAACTCTTCAAAGATCACTTCGTCCATACGGCTTCCCGTGTCGACCAGCGCTGTGGCGAGGATCGTCAGGGACCCCCCTTCTTCGACCTTGCGAGCACTGCCAAAGAACCGCTTCGGACGCTGCAACGCGCCGGCATCAACACCGCCGGAGAGAATCTTTCCGGAGTTCGGAACTTCCGAGTTCCAGGCTCGCGCCAGGCGTGTGATGGAATCGAGGAAGATCACAACGTCGCGGCCATATTCCACCAGCCGCTTCGCCTTCTCGATCACCATCTCAGCCACCTGGATATGCCGGGAGGCATTCTCGTCGAAGGTCGAGCTGATCACCTCACAGGACGGCCCCTTGACCTGTCGCTCCATGTCGGTGACTTCCTCTGGCCGCTCGTCGATCAGGAGCATGATCACGTAGGCCTCGGGATAGTTGGTCAACACCGCCTTGGCCATCTTCTGCAGCAGGATCGTTTTGCCCGCTCGCGGTGGGCTCACAATCAGACCTCGCTGACCGAACCCAATCGGCACAACCATGTCAACGACGCGGGTAGCCACCTCCTCCGGGGTGGTTTCCATCTTGATGCGACGATCGGGATGAAGCGGCGTCAGATCATCGAAGAAGACGCGGTTGGAGAGTTTGGCCGGATCATCACCATTGATCGCCTCAACGCGGAGCAAGGCGAAGTATCGCTCACTCTCCTTCGGTGGGCGTATCTGTCCAGCAACGCTGGCACCGGTCCGCAGACCAAACCGGCGTATCTGGCTTGGAGAGACGTAGATGTCGTCTGGACAGGAGAGGTAGTGGTAGTCGGGGCTGCGGAGGAAGCCGAACCCATCAGGCAGGATCTCGAGGGTGCCTTCCCCAAACATCAGCCCATTGAGCTTCACCCGTTCCTTGAGAATGCGAAACACGAGCTCGTGTTTCTTCACGCCGGTCACATCACCGCCACACTCTTTCCGAGCCAGTTCGATCAGCTCAGGCATCGACATTCGCTGCAGTGACGAGATGTAGGTGTCGCCACGCTTGAGAGCTTCGTAGCGGTCCTTCGGTTCAAGACCGTCCTGTTTCACCTCTTCAGCAATCTCTTCGGCGATGGAGAGTGGCTCGCGCTCGTCATCGAGGGTCCGAGACGGCGACTGGTCGGATTCAGGACGTGTCATGAGTAGAGGTGCCCAGAGCAGTGAAGAGGCACGACAAGCCAACGGTCGCGAAGACCGACGCTTGCATGGTCGTTGGACGAGAAGGAGGGGGAAAGGCGGGGAGGAGAAACAGGCCTACAGGAACGCTTCGAACCTTATTTGCGAAGCCAGTGCCAAGCCTGATCTACCTGACTGCGAGTATAGGAGATCCCCTCAGAGGTATCCACGGTGGTGATTTTCGCTGCGTCACGAACGGCCCGCAGACCACCGGACGGCATCTTCCGCTGCCATGCGGTATCCCGCCAGCGGATCGCGTCGGCAGACCAGCCTCGCTGCTGCAGCCGCTCCTGTCGGACAGACTCGTCACACACGACCTCAACAATCCGATCGCAGGCCGCGGCCCAGCCACTCTGCACGAGCAGAGGCACGTCGAGCACGATCACGAGATTTGCTGCCGCATCTCCAGCGTCGTGGCAGAGCTGATCGATGCGGGCCTCAATCCGGGTCCGTACCGGAGGATGCACAATCGCCTCCAGAGCATCGAGCGCAGCGGTGTGTTCTGGGGACGGGCCGAAGACAACGGCAGCCAGTGCCGGGCGGCGCACACGGCCGGACTCGTCAAGCATCTCTGCCCCAAAACGAGCCGCGACCGCATCTTGCACAGGCTGCGTCTCCAACACGTCATGGGCGATGCGATCGGCATCAATCACCACCGCGGCGTGTCCTGCCAAGCAGGCAGCGACCGTGCTCTTGCCGACACCGATCTGGCCAGCGAGCCCAACGAGGATCACGCGGCTCCTCCCTTGTCACAGGCATCCCAGTTTTCTCCGTCATGCACGGAAACCTCGAGGGGCACGCTAAGCTGCATCGCGGAGAGCATCGCCTCCTCGACGAGGCTCCGCACGTCCTGCAGCTCATCAGCTGGGCACTCGAGCACCAGCTCGTCATGAATCTGGAGCACAATCCTCGCGGCAAGCTGGCGAGCCGTAAGCTCACGGTCGACAGCGAGCATCGCCAGCTTGATCAGGTCGGCGGCAGACCCCTGCACCACCGTGTTGACCGCAGTTCGTTCTGGCAGAGTCAGTGAAAATCCACCTGAAGCTGTGCGGCGAGCCTCCCGCGGCCGCACGCCTTCAATCGTGCGGCGACGGCCCAGCAGCGTGGTCACACAGCTATCACGGCGACAGTCGTCAAGCACCGTATCCATGAACGTGGCAGCGCCGGCGAAGGTGCGGAAGTACGTCTCAATAAACGCCGAGGCCTCCAGCTGAGTGATCGAGAGCGCTTTCGCGAGGCCAAATCCACTCTGCCCGTAGAGGATGCCGAAGTTGACCGCCTTTGCCACCCGACGCATGTCCGACGTGATGCCCTCGGCAGGCTCGTTGAAGACAGCCATGGCAGTACGGGTGTGGATATCGTCGCCCGCGTCAAAAGCCGCTCGCATCGCCGGATCGGCTGAGAGGTGGGCGAGAACCCGCAGTTCGATCTGCGAGTAGTCGGCAGCCACGAATCGCCAGCCCGCTTCACGCGGCAGAAACGCGGCCCGGATCTCACGCCCCTCACGAGTACGAACCGGGATGTTCTGCAGGTTTGGATTGCTCGAGGAGAGTCTGCCGGTGGCAGCCACCGTCTGATTGAACGACGCGTGGATGCGGCCAGTGGCCGGGTCGACCAGCTGGGGAAGCGAATCGACGTAGGTACTTTTGAGTTTTGAGAACTGTCGATGCTCAAGCAGTTTCCGTGGCAGCGGATGGTGGGCGGCAAGCTCCTCGAGCACCTCAGCGTCGGTGCTCGGACCGGTCTTGGTGCGTTTCACCACGGGCAGACCGAGCTCGTCAAAAAGCACCTGACGAACCTGCTTGGGTGAGCTGATCAGAAACGCGTGCCCTGCGAGGTCGGTGATCTCGGTTTCCACCGAGGTCAGCCTTTCCGCATAGGTCTGCGAGAGGCGGTCGAGCGTGCTCGTGTCGACACGAACACCACCGATCTCCATATCGGCCAACACACTGACCAGCGGCATCTCCAGGTCACGAAAAAGGTCCCGAAGCCCGGCGGTTTCCAAGGCTGCCGACAGGGGCTCGACGAGTGCCAGCACCGCAGAGGCGACAGCCGCGGCATCTTCGGGCGTCTCGGTTTCATCATGGAGCGAAAGGCCGGCCGGCGGCGGGAGACCGAGCCGGCTGGCCACATCGATGAGGCCGTAGCTGCGTTGGCCAGCATCCAGCAGGTAGGCAGCAACGAGTGTGTCGATGCCGCGGGCCGGCCGAGGCAGCTGCCACTGACATCCGATCACGAACTGTCGTTTGAGGTCATGGCCGCACACCGTGACCGCCGGATCAGCCAGACAGCTGCGGAGAAGGCCCACCTGCTCCGGGTGGTTCGTCATGAAGTCAGACGTCAGCCAGACAATCTGCGTGCCTGCCTGTGCATCGGCGGTCACACAGACAAGGCCCTTGGCGGTTCCGACAGGACGAGTGGCAGAGGCCACCACTGCAACAGCGAGACGACCAGCCGCCCGCACAGCCTCAACAAACGTGGCAACACTCGCGGCATCCGCCGGCGGCAGCGGTGTGGCCTCGGGAAAGAGGGGTGAGCCCTCGGTCTGTTTGGTGCTCGTGGCAGAGGAGCCGGCTGTCGGCGGTGACGCCCCCCCCCCAAGCTTACGTTGGGCTTCGGCAATCAGGCTCTTGAAGCCCATCTCTTTGAGAAACGCGACGACCTCGTCGACCGGTGGTGCCGCAACACGCCCCAAATCCCAGGGAATATCGCAAGGCACATCGAGGTGAAGACGCACCAGCTCACGGCTCGCTCGAGCCGCATCAGCATGCTCTTGCAGGTTCTGTGACCGCTTCTTGCCGGAGACCTTCTCAGCGTTTGCCAGGATTTCATCGAGCGTGCCGAACTGCTGAAGCAGCTGCGAGGCAATCTTGGGGCCAATCAGAGGCACCCCAGGCACATTGTCGACCGCGTCTCCGACCAGAGAGAGAAAGTCGACGACCTGCCCGGGGGCAATCCCCCACTCGGCAAGCAGCTCGGCAGCTCCGTAGTCACTGCTGGTGCGGAGGTTGTAGAGCCGCACCTGATCGCTGAGCAGCTGCCGGGCGTCCTTATCACTCGTGGCCAGAATGCAGGTGCCACCAGCAGCGGCGGTGCGGGTCGCCAGCGTGGCCAACACATCGTCAGCCTCGAAACCGGGCTTTTCCAACAGCGGAACCCGCATCACATCGACGAGTCGCCGCACGAGTGGGATCTGCGGCACGAGGTCGGCGGGCATCTCACTGCGGGTTGCCTTGTAGGCCTCATAGGCCTCATGGCGAAAAGTTGGCCCCGGCGCGTCCATTCCGCAGAAGAGATAGTCCGGCTGACGACTGGTGATGATGTCGATCAGATCGCGGGCAAACCCATACACCGCCGAGACTGGCTCACCCTGGGGTGACGTCATTTCTGGCAGCGCATGGAACAACTGGTAGATCCGCGAAAGCGTATCCACCACCCACACCGTGCGTCCTTTGAGATCGGGGATGGCGGTCATGCCGTGAGTCGCGGGGGCCAGAGTCGCAGGGACCTGTGGAACAGCGGATCAGTCACCGCCGGGAGGTTCGTACTCGAAGTCTTTCCACTTCATGGCGCGCCGGAACGGCTCAATGCGGAGAACAACTTCACCATTATGGAACAGTCTCACCGTTCCGTTTGTCTCGCTGACAGTCACCGCAACGCTCTTCGTGCGACGCGTGACAGCGGCGGCCGCCCAGTGTCGGGCGCCGAGTCCCTTCGCCACCGAGACACTTTCCGCCGACGCATCGATATAGCGGGCAGCCGCCTCAACGGTGCCGTCAGCATTCACAATAAACGCTCCGTCGAGCTGCGCGATCTCCTTGATGCCTTCACGCACACGCGAGTCCGTCAGTTTCCGCTCGACTCGGTTATAGCCACGCACAGGGTCGAAGCCTGTCGCATGGCTTGCCTGCATCACGTGACGGCTGTCGCCCACAACAAACAGCGTTCCGACGGGCTTGCCTTCACGGCCTTCGCGGCCGATCTCCACCGCGATGTCGACCACCAGCTTGAGCGTCTCGAGAGGAACTTTTGTCTCGAGGTTCCGCAGATCACGGCTGGTGAGTTGGCCAAGATGCTCTTCCAACCGCAACACACTCAGCGAGTCGAGCGAGCCTGCCTCAAACCCACTGTAGAGGGCGACCACGTCGGCCTCAGGCGCGATCAACTCTGCAGCCACACATTCCAGTAGCGCCTGCGTGAGCTTCTCCTGGACAGGCAGTCCCGCCACGTCAAGCAGCACAGTCTTGAGTTCACGTGCGGCAACGCCTGCGAGATCTTCTTCATCATCCGCTGCAACGAGGACAGGAATCCCTTCAGTCGCTTCGCGGACGACGTCCCAGTCGAGCTTGCGGTCGACGAGCAACAGCAACGCATCGGCACCGGTCTGCTCGTAGAGCCGAACCCCTGCGGAGAGAAAATGCTCGAGATGTCGCTTCAGGCTGCTGGCCGTCATAGTCCGATCCCGCCGGACGTCGGCCGGTGCGGATCGTCTGGACAGCCCTGCAACCCAAGCCCCGGACGGCGTGATGGAAGCGTATGCCGCCCTGCGGCAGGCATCAAGAGAGCGACCCGTTCCGCGGCCCGGATTCCGTGTTCGCTCAGCGGATCAGCACAGGCTGAAGCAGGTCCACATCCTCTGCAACTGCCAGGGCCCTGTTCGGCACCGCCTTCATCGATCCGTGGAACGCGGCGATGTTGCCAGGATGAATCGTGCCCCAGACCCGCTCCTGATAGACGGTGAGAGCGTGGAGGGCATGCCCCATTGGACCGATCTTCCACTCCCGGTTTGGATCACTCGCCAGGGCTCGAGCCAAGAACGACGTGGCGTTCACGATCCGCGGGTGGTAGAGCATCGGCTGATCGACCGAGGCGACCAGCCACTCCAGGATGTGCCCCGTGGTCTGCACTTTGCGATCGATGTCATCCGCCCGGTTCGCGGGCATTTTGAACCACTCCGTGCTGAACGAGCCCTCGGCGTTCTGGAGCTTTGACAGAGCGAAGACCTGATACTCCCGAACAAACTTGTCGGCACGCTTGAAGGCACCATCGAGTGAGCCAGTGGCCTCCCGCCGTCGCTGACAGGCATAGGACAGAGCAAACAGCCGATGTGTGCCGCCGCAGGCCGCTGTTCGAACCGGCTGTGCGAGCTCTTCTTCGACGAGCCGCTCGAGATCCCAGGTCTCCCCTTCCCTGCTCTGCCAGACAGCATCTGTTGGCAGGTAGTGCGAGAGGGCGATCAGTGTGAAGGTCAACTCCACCCCTGATCGACAGCAGAGCATCTCCTGCTCGACGAGGTCAGCGACAGTGAAGTCCTGTCCCTGAAGCTTGAGGGGAGACTCCTTTGCCACGCGGCACTGGGCGAGGATGGCGAGATATTGAGCGAGATGCCCCTGCACGCCATAGCCAATCAGGCCCGTGGGCAGATCACCGGCTGGCACCATCATCACCTGGCCCCGGCAGCGGCCGCCCATGTTCATCCAGCCGATTGAGTTGACCAGCGTGCCGGAGCGGCCCACCCGCACCTGAGACGGAATCCCGAAAGCGATAAAGCCGTGCATCACCTCCCAAGGTGTGTTCTCGACAGTGTTGAGTGGTCGCCGCTTGTAGAGCTCGAGTGTCCGCTCAACCTGCTTCTTCAGTACGGCAAACTCGCGTGTTTTTGGTGGCGCCACCGCTGATGGAGGCGGGAGTGGCTTCCGCGGTCGCTGAGACGCTCTCTCCGTCTCTTCAATCAACGTCGCTTTGCCACCGCGATCGGTGACGACAACCCGCGTGGCGGGCTGTGCCGCCTCAGATGATTCGGTTGACTCCGTGTCATCGCTCGATTTAGCCACCTGAGCATCTGACGAAGCAGTGGCCTCGTCCGCCGCAACCGGAGAGGCATCGCTCATCTCCTTCGGGCTGACGAGAGTGCGAGCCGAGTCTGCGACTCGACCAGCCATCTGCTTCATCTCGTTCCAGCTGTTGCGGGGCCAGACCAGTCCTGACGCAGCAGTACGCTCCTGCTCGTCGTTCTCCTCGTCTGCGTTCTCCTCGTCGGTGACAGTCGTGGGCGTCTCGTCTCCACTCGCACCAGGCTGCTCACTTACCGTGGCCGCAGCGGACGCTGCAGCACTCGCCCGATCGCTGGCCGGCGGCGGAGGGTCTGGCTGTGGCGCAGGGATGAAGTCGCGAGGATGGGGAAGAGGAGGATCAGCCTCCGGAGCTTTTTCACGCCCAAACCAGCCGTCAAACAGCCGACGACCGGTGTTGCGAGCAACCCGTATTTCTCCAGGCGTCCCCACTCCCTCCGGGCCGGTCCCCTGACCTCGCCCAACAGTGGCAACAACAACAGCAGTCATCAGCAGCGTCAGAGGCACTGCCACGCTGTAGCGGAGAAGGCGTGGCTTTCGACAACGTCCGTCTGGAGAGCGAGGAAACATGAGAAACTCGAATCGGTGCGGGTCGACGGCGTGTGAACAGCTGGGTGGCCCGGCATGCATTCCCGAGCAGCACGGCAATCAGACCGAACGCCCGCGAGAAAATGCTCTGCAGGCTGCCACCACGTATGCGGGGTCTATCGTCAATCAGCCGCTGCGAAACCGGGGCACCGTCTGCGACGACGGACTCTCTCACCAGATCACCCGCGCCGAACAACCCGCAGGGTTTTCCCGATCACGCATGCCCATCTGATCGAGACAGTCGGTGGCGGTCTCGTGGACAGCTCAACGCCAGGCGGTCGTCAGCGTGACGCCGCTTCACCAAAAGAAAGAAAGCAGAGACTGTGGGCGATCCCTAGAAGATCTGCCGGATCGTTTCTGCCATCGTTGGGCTCGAGTTGCGGGCCTCAGGATCAGACGCCCACTCTCTCCACGCATTCACATCGTTGCCGAGATCGCGGCCGCTCACCTCACGCAGCGAGGCAACAGCTCGATACTGGACTGCCGGGTCAGGGTCTTCCAGGGCGATCGCAAGCACAGGAATCGCCGCTGCGTCGCCTGTTTCACCGAGGGCTCGGACAGCCCGGAGGCGAACATCGATTTCGGCATCGGTTTCCATGCAGGCAGCGAGCAGCGGCACGGCGGTCTTGCCGCGGCGGCCGCAGACATCACAGGCAGTCATCCGCACGCGGAGATCGGGGTCGCGGAGCCCGCCTTCGCAGATGGCATGTGCGGCGGGCGTGTCGAAGTCGGCAGCTATTTCCAGGATCGAACACCGGACCCGTGGATCATGTTCCTCCAGCAGTGCCTGAATCAGCCCCTGGGAGTAGGTCAGTTTGGCCGCGGCCCCGGCCTCACGAGCCTCATCGGCTTCCTTTTGGAGGGCGGCAATCCGTTGATCCGCCGTGAGTCCGTAGCGAGCGATCTGCTTCTCTACTCCGGCAGAGTCCCCCCAAGGGAGCCAGCCTGCGCAGCCTGTTGTTGCCACCAAAACTCCCGCAAAGGCAGCCAGCAGCACGACCTTCGACGTGGCCGAGCCGGCAGGCGTGTGCCGAGAATGACTGTGAACTGGCATCGTGCGGTGAACTGGCATCGTGCGGTGAACTGGCATCGTGCGGAGAGTTGGCATCGTGCGGTGCCCCGGCGCTGCTAGGGTGAACGAACTCGCGGATGCCGGCAGCGGCATTCCGAGCGGCCGGGGACACTACACGCAGCCCCCAGCTCAGGCCAGATCAATCAGCTCCCGAGGCTCAGCACGCTTTCGGATGCACAGCCGACCAGAAACGCCGACGACGAGAAACGCCATGGAACGCAGCCGTGTAGACCGCCGCGTGAGCTGCCGGGCCTGGAAACGTGCCGTCGTCGTGGCGATCGGCCTTTCGAGTGTGGCATCCACTGCCGTCGCGGCCACCACAGCTGATCTCACAGGCCAACGCGTGCAGGTGGTGTATCGCGACAGCGGCGGCGCGACAGAGCAGATGAGCGAGGGGGACGTGCTCGTGGAGGCACTCGACGGCGGCCTGCTCATCGAAGAGGCGGATGGGCAGCTCCGATTGATCGAAGCAGACTGGCGAGAGCGGGTCGATCCACTGCCCGAGACTGCCCCTGCCACACCAGCGGAGGTCGGCCGACAGGTGCTTGCTGAGCTGCCGGAAGGTTTTCAGTTGCTCACCACTCGGCACTACTGCATCTGCTTCGATACATCGCGGGACTATGCCAGCTGGGTCGGGTCTGTCTTTGAACGACTCCATCAGGCGTTTGGCACCTACTTTCGCCGAGAAAAACTCGATATCAGTCGTCCGAAGCGACCTCTGGTGGTCGTGATCTTTGCTGACCGGAGTCGCTATCAGGCACATGCAGAGCCCACTCTCGGCACCGCATCCCCGAACGTGGTCGGCTACTACAACCTGATGTCAAACCGGGTGATTACCTACGACATCACCGGCAGCGACCTGCTGCGGGAACGTCTCGTACAACGGCCGTCCGTTGGCCAGGCCATCGCTGCGAGTCCGGCGGCGTCGGCGCTGGTTTCAACGCTTGTCCACGAAGCAACCCATCAGCTCGCTTTCAACACCGGCCTGCATCAGCGACTGGCGCCGATTCCAGTCTGGCTCAGCGAAGGTGTGGCCATGTACTTCGAGACGCCAGATCTGCAGGCGACGAGCGGCTGGCGTGGAATCGGCATGCTCAATCACCAGCGGTTTGAACGCTGGCGACAGGTGCATCGCCGTGAACTCCTTTCACGAATCATCGTGGACGACGACGTGTTTCGCGATCCCGTCACTGCCCTCGACGCCTATGCGGAGGCATGGGGCCTGGCGTTCTTTCTCCTCAAGACACAGCGTCGGGAGGCGGCAGACTACCTCGCCCGGCTCGGCAGCCGTGGCCCGTTGACAAGCGACTCCCCCGAGCAGCGACTCGCTGATTTTGAAGCTGCGTTTGGAGGAGACGTGGAATCACTCGAGCCGGAACTGGTCCGCTTCTTCGCCCGACAACGCTGACGAGGCAACGGGAGCTGGGAAACGTAGCGGGTTTAGACCACCCTCTCCTGGTGTTGGCAGTCGGGGCAGAGTCTGCGGATTTCACGGGCAGGTGGGGTTTTGTCAACGTCGAGGCCCGGGGGCCGCCGATTCTGTTCACCGCGGGCGGTCTGTTCGCGCTGAAGCTGGCAGGGCGGTCTGAACCGACCGTATGCTCGGCGAAGGGAACTGATTCAGGGACAAGACTCCAGGGGGTCGGACGATGGCGACAGTGAGCAGATCAGATCAGACGGCCAAGCTGCTGCAGATCGCGCTGATCATCACGGTGGCATTGCTGTTCGTGCTTGCGGTCCTCTGCTACTTCGTGTTCGCCTCTCGGTCGGACGCCCTGGCGCAGCTTGATGAGGCGAACCAGCAGCTCAGCACAGCCAATCAGGAGCGGACGCAGCAGCAGAATGCCGCCACTGAGCTTAAGCGGATCTTGGGCTTCCCTGAGAACAAGCCCATCGACGAGATCACCACAGAGACCAACGAGGCGTTTGGTAGTGATTACGTCGACTTCCAGGCGGATGCGGGAAACTACACCGCTCTTTCCGCTCGGCTTCTCGACGAACTTCGCCGTAAGGACGACGCCTTGCTCAAGGCCACGACCGACCTTCAGGCCGCCGTGCAGGGCCGACAGGCTGCCGAGCAGGCCCGCGACGATGCCAAGGCCGCTGCAGATCGTGATCTGCAAGCTCGCGCCCAGCAGTTCTCCGATAACGAAGACGACTTCAACCAGCGGCGAGCAGCGTTTGAGCAGCAACAGCAGCAGCTCGGCCAGACGCTGCAGTCCGCTCAGAGCGAGTCCACCGCGTTTCAGGATGTGAATGAAACGCTGATGCAGGGTGAGAAGTTGATCTCGTCGCAATACCGCGAGCGTTATCGCGAAGCGGTGGGTGATCCTTCCGCCCAGGTTCGCTTGCTCTACGACCAGCTCAACGATCAGACGGCCGAGATCACTAAAAAGAATCGGCTTGTCGCCTCACTTGGTGCTGCCAGCCAGGATGTGCAGGACTACCTGCTGCGATCGATGCCACAGGCCGACCGGGTCGACCGCTACGACGGACGTATCATCTCGATTGATGAGGCCAACAACATTGTCGAAATCGCCGTGCCTGCAACGACTGGTCTTCGTCCAGGCCTGGTGTTCCATATCTTCGACGGCGACGCGTTGACACCGCTGTGGTCCACCACAAAGGGCACGATTGAGGTGGTCTCGTCACAGGGTGGCCGCGTGATCGCACGGATTCGTCATGAAGCGATGCGAAACCCGATCATCGTGGGCGACGGCATCGCCACGCCGCTTTGGAGTCCAGGGATGCCGATGGACGTGGTGATCGTCGGCCTGGTGCGGCTCGACGATGACCGTGAAGAAGACTCCGAGGCCCTGACTGCTCTGGTCGAACGGCTCGGTGGCCGGGTGTCGAATGACGTCGAGGCCTCGACCACGCTGCTCGTCGATGCAGGCCGGCCTGTGAGCCGCGGCGGGGAGAACTCACGGGAGCCGATTTTCCGTCCACAGGATGAAAAGCGACGAAACGACCAGATCGATCAGGCTCGCCGGCTCGCGATTCGGACCGTCGGCCTCGATGTCTTCCTCGACTGGCTGGGCATGGACTTGGAAACCATCAAAAGCGGCCAGGCAGTCGACATCCCGGGCCGTCGACTGAACCGTGAAGACGCGTCTGCGACTGCCGCTCCGTGAGCCGTGTTGCTCAACGCACCTTCCCGCGTCGCTTGCACCTGCTCGAGCCGCCGGCCACAATCCGCCCAGAAAGAAATCTGGTCGGGGGCTGTGGTTGTTGAATCGCATCGCCTTCGGTCTCCTCTGGGAGTGACTGTTATGGCAGCGATATGGCGGCTGGCGATGACCTTTGTAGTCGGCTTGGCATGGGGATCGTGCGTGCTGGCGACAGCAGCTGATGCCGACGAGCAAGGATTCGTTTCGATTTTCGACGGCAGTCTCGATGGCTGGGAAGGCAAGACAGAGTTTTGGTCGGTTGCCGATGGAGCGATCGTTGGCCAGACCACCGCAGAGAATCCCACCCAGGGCAACACCTTTCTGTTCTGGCGGCAGGGCGAACTCGACGACTTCGAACTCCGCCTCTCGTATCGCATCACAGGTGGCAACAGCGGCATCCAGTATCGCAGCCGTGACTTTGGCGACTTCGTTGCGGGTGGCTACCAGGCCGACATCGATTCCGGCCCCACCTACTCAGGCATCAACTACGAGGAACGCGGCCGCGGCATTCTGGCCACTCGGGGCCAACGGATCACGATCGGCACCGACGGTGGCAAGACCACTGGCGAAGCGATCGGTGACGGCGAGGCACTGCAGTCGAAGGTGAATGCCGGCGATTGGAATGACTACCGCATTGTGGCGGAAGGGCCGCGGCTGCGGCACTACATCAACGGCCAGCTGATGAGCGAGGTCGTTGATCACGAGGAAGGCAAGCGGGCCGAAAAAGGCATCCTCGCCCTGCAACTCCATGCTGGCCCACCGATGAAGGTCGAGTTTAAGAACATTCGACTCAAGCGGCTCCCGCTGGCCGACGGTCGCAAGAAGGTCGTGTTTGTCGCAGGTCGCCCCAGCCACGCCCCGGGCGAGCATGAGTTTCGTGCCGGCTCAATGCTGATGGCAGACTGCCTGGAAGCCCACTGTCCAGAGGCCGTCACGGCCGTCTACACCAACGGCTGGCCAACCGATCCTACGGCCTTCGACAACGCAGATGCGATCCACTTCTTCGCTGATGGTGGTGGTGGACATCCCGTGATTCAACGCAATCGACTTGCGGAGATCGCCGCGCTCGCCAAGCGAGGTGTCGGTATTGCCTGTCTGCACTACGCCGTTGAGGTGCCTCGCGAAAAAGGTGGGGCCGAGTTTCTCGACATGATTGGCGGCTTCTTTGAGACGCACTGGTCTGTGAACCCCCACTGGATGCTCGCTGAAACAGAACTCGCCGCAGGGCATCCCATCACGCGTGGAGTGAAGCCTTTCGAAATCCAGGATGAGTGGTACTACCACATGCGGTTTCGTGATGGTGATGAACGCGTTGTGCCGATCCTCACTGCAGTGCCGCCAGATGTCACCCGCGAGCGTCCCGATGGCCCACACAGCAACAATCCAACGGTGCGGTCCAGCAAGGGAGCTCGTGAGGTGTTGGCCTGGGCATACGAACGTCCTGACGGGGGACGTGGCTTTGGCTGCACAGGAGCGCACTTCAATCGCAACTTTGGTGATGAGCAGTTTCGTAAGCTGATGCTCAACGCGGTTGCCTGGGCGGCCGGCATTGAGGTGCCTGAGGATGGGATCGTGTCGGAGGTCACCGCCGAGGCACTGGCTGCCAATCTAGATGCCAAGTAGTTCATTGCTGGCCATTGTCGGCCGTCACGACTCACACAACACACCAACTGAGGAGATGAGAAATGCCAACGCTCACCGTTGAAGGGATCGGTTCCTTTGAGGTTCCCCAAGGGAAGAGGCTCGTCAACGCTCTTGTCGATGAGTGCGGAGTCGACCAACTCCATGCGTGCGGTGGCCATGCCCGCTGCACCACCTGCCGTGTTGACTTCGTCAGCGGCGAGCCATCGAAGATCACCAAAGCGGAGCAGGAGGTGCTCGCAGCAAAGGGGCTGGCGGGCTCTGCCGGGGTGAGACTGTCGTGTCAGGTTCTCTGTGACGCCGACATGACGGTGCGTGTGACGAGCCGTCTGGAAGGCTCTGGCCGACAGGACGCTGGCGGACGACCGGCAGACGCGATGCAGCCAGAACCGGTGGAGTGGCTCGACAAGTAGAGGAGAGCCACCGGGCGGGCAAACGCTCTCTCGCGGCAGCCTCTGATGCAGAAGCGAGACGACTCGCCCGTACACCGGCCGTTCAACCCTGGTCGCTGGAGAGCCCATGCTGCCTGGCTGGAGCACCAACAGTCTCGATGGTGATGCGTTTGAGGCGTTGCCCACTCTCGCCCGCCTCGGCTATGCCTCGCTTGCTATCACTCCCGACCGACACCTGCTCAATCCGTTTGCGGATCGGTTTGCTGCGGATGTCGCAGCCTGGCATCAGATGCTGCGTGAGCAGGGTATGGCCTGCGTCGTGGAGACTGGGGCTCGGCACCTGCTTGACTCGCTGCAGAAGCATGAGCCAACGCTCCTTTCCAGCAGCCGCTCCGACCGCCAGCGGCGGATCGATTTCCTGCTCCAGGCGATCGACCTCGCCGCCGAACTTGGTGGCCAATGCGTTTCGCTCTGGAGTGGCGTGGTGCGGGATGCTGCCGAGGAGGCGGAACTCTGGGACCGTCTGCGAGAAAGCCTGCAGCCTGTTCTCACCCATGCCGCAGCCCGTGGCATCTCAATCGGCTTTGAACCGGAGCCGGGGATGTTTGTCGACACGCTGGGCAGGTTTGACCAGCTTGTCGAGCGATGCGGACAGCCCGACATCCTCAGGCTCACAATAGATATCGGCCACCTGGAGTGCATGGGGGAGTGGCCACTGGCCGACGCCGTTGCCTGTCGCACGCGACAGCTTGTGAATGTGCACCTCGACGACATGCGGCCCTGCATCCACGACCACCTGCCACTCGGCAGCGGAGTGATCGATTTTCCTCCGCTGATAAAAGCCTTGCGCGCCGGTGGCTATACCGGCGGGCTGCACGCCGAACTTCCGCGGCAGTCGCATCGCTGGTTCGAAGAGGCCAGGTTGACGGCCACGTTTCTCAGCCGTCTGCTGGATTCCTGAGCCACCACCTCATTATTCACATTTCAGTTGTGTCCGCGGCGAGAACGCCGTGAGATCCGTTCAGGTCGGAGGCACCAGCCGGCGACCGATCAGGAATGGAAGCAGCAGCATGAATCCGATGATCGCCCACGACTCACCGCAGGCAGCCAACACGAGGGCAGCGTCAAGTGTGATGATCGTCATGATTGCATTCCCCACCGCCCGCTGCACGAGCGCTGGCACTGGAGTGATGATGCCGAGCACTGCTCGGTAGAGCACGGAGGCTGCGAGCACGCCCCAGAGCAAAAGCCAGTTTTCAAGACCCGCGCGTGCCAGCCAGGCCGAGCCCCCCTGCCCTACCAGCCAGACGGCATAGCCTGAGGCGGTCAGTAGACCGAGGGCCATCACGGTGGCTGACATGCTGAGCCAACGACGGCTGCTCTGCGTGGCCTCGAACCGGGCGTAGAGTGTGATGCCGGCAACATAGATGCCCATGCCCGCTGCGGGCAGAGCCTCCGCGACCACCGTTGGACCTCCTGCGGCGGTCATCCCCAGCAGCCAGTTGAGGCTACGGCAACTACCCATCACGAACGGCCCCGCGGCGGTTGATTTTGCATAACGGTCATAGAGATAGACCGCTGTGGCGAGGGCGACCACCACGACAGCCACGGCTGCACGACCGGTCAGCACGGCAGCAATCACACCAGCCGCCACGCCTCCAGCCGCAGCCAGCCAGCCGACAAGGGCCGCTGCAGCGGGGGCAATCTGGCCGCTCGGCAGCGGACGCTCGGGCCGTTCCACCGCGTCGATGTCTTGGTCAAACACATCGTTCAATACCATGCCGGCTGCATAGAGCAGCAGCGAGGCCACCGCAGCCGCCCAGAATCCTGCAGGTGGAACGCCTACCGTCTCTGGCCGAGCGATCAACAGCCAGCCCGCGAGAACGTCCGCAACAGCTGTGGCATGGTTGGGAAGCCGCAGCAAGCGAATCCATGTGATCAATGAGCCGCTCTGCGGAGATGCCGAGGCCGTGGTCATGAGGCCACAGACTCCGCAATCCCGAGCAGATACTCACGGGCAGCCCGAGCGGCTTCGTCAGGGCGGTCACGATAGGGATAGAGCTCGACGGTCACCCAGAGATCTGGCGTGTGAGTGGCGATAGCAGAGAGAACGCCCGCAAAGTCGATCGCACCTTCCCCTGGAACGAGATGATGGTGCACCCGCGTTTCGGCGATATCTTCCACGTGATAGTGCTTGGTGTGCTTTACCAACCGGGGTACCCAGGCTGCGGGATCGTCACCGACGCAGAACGCATGCCCGACGTCGAAGTTAAGTCCGAGCGATGGATGGTTGACGCGTTCGGCAAACTCCAAGAACTGCTCAAACGTCTCGATCAGCAGGTCCGGCTCTGGCTCAATCAAGAGCGTGACACCGGTCTCCGCGGCCACATCGAGGACCGGCATGATCTCTTCGTAGAAGATATCGGACGCTTCCTGACGAGTCTGACCTGGCTGGAGTTCTCCACCAGGCTCGGTGGAGATGGCAGGAGCTCCAAGGTCGGCCGCGAGCTTCAACGCTCGCTTGGTGTGTTCCCGACGAATCGCGCGGTAGTGCGGGTCGGGATCGGTCCAGCCGGGATGCCAGTAGGGCTGCCTGGGGTCTGCGACCGCATTCATCATGAAGGCGTTGATGTTGGAAATCACCAGGCCGTGCTTCTCGATGCAGTTCCGAATCGCCTCTTTCTGCACCTCCAACAGGCCTGCAGGCCAGGCATGCGGCACATCCGCGAGGAGTTCGATTCCTGCATAGCCAAGGCCCGCGACCTGAGCGATTGCCGATTCGACCGTCACATCGAGATAGGCATTGGTGCTAAAGGCGAGCCGGCTGGCAAAGTCATCGCGATTCAATGAAGGATCCCCCCGAATACCGTGAAACTGCTTCCACAACGCCTTTTCTGCAACGTTGAGAAGTGCAGAGTCTACCCTCCAAACAAGCCGCCTCACATGCCGCACGCGTGTTTCCCCCGACAAACACGCATGGGCGTCGCCACAAAGCCGCCCCGAAGCCAGCACCAACGAGGTAGCGAGGCGCAGGGGTCGGCGGATGCTCGAGGAGCGTTCGAGTTTTTCGCCACTTCAGTGAGCCAGGCACCAGCAACCGAGTCGACGGCGAAAAAGTCCAGCGACGAGACAGCTGCCGCACCGAAGCCATCACCCGCATGGTGGTGGGCTCGGGCGAGCCCAATGCTGCTCCTCCGGGCATTCGCTCCGGCATCCATGCCTGCGCTCTCTCGAGGTTGCTCACTCTCGCCTTCCAGGCTGCGTTCGCAGACCAACGCCGGAAGATCAGCACAGGGCTCACCCTCACTGAAGGAGCATGAAGGAACCCCGTCGAGCCCCGCATGCATCACGTCCTCGCAGCATCAAACAACGAGGCGCAGGGGTCGGCGGATGCTCGAGGAGCGTTTGAGTTTTTCGCCACTTCAGTAAGCCAGGCACCAACAACCGAGTCTCCGGCGAAAAAGTCCCGCGACGAGACAGCTGCCGCCCCGAAGCCAGCTTCTGCAAACTCACTTCCGCCGCCAGCTAGTTCGGAGCCAGCCCGAACTAGATCGCTTCGCTGCCCCGCTCACCAGTGCGAATACGAACACACTCATCCATTGGCAGCACAAAGATCTTCCCGTCACCGATCTCGCCCCGCTCGCCGGTCCGCCCTCCCGTCATGATGGCCTGAATGGTCGGCTCCACAAACTCATCGTTGACAGCAATCTGCAGCTGAACCTTCCGCAACAGGTTTACCGAAATCTCATGGCCTCGAAAGACCTCGACGTGGCCTCGCTGTCGACCGAAGCCTTGTACGTCCATGACGGTGAGACGAAAGACCTCGACTTCGGTGAGCGCCTGCTTGACCGCTTCGAGCTTGGCCGGCTGAATGATGGCGATGATCAGTTTCACGCTGTGGATCTCCTTCGCAACAAGGTAGTCGCCCACGAACGCGGATCACAAGCGAGCCTTCGAACAATCTGAACGGGGGGCTGCCTGGGAGTTCAAGAATTAAAGAATGCCCCGGCCTGGGCGGACTAGGCGGAGTGTCCACCCAAGCCATTGGGGCATCCTTCTGGCTTGGCCCGGACGAAGCCGGGTTTCACAAATCAGGTTGTGGTCACACGGGTTCACATGTCGGGATAGGCATGCAGTCCGTGCTCGTGGATATCGAGGCCGTCATGCTCTTCCTGCTGGGAGACCCGCAGCATGCCGAGCACCTTCAGGGCACCGAAGACGATCGACATCGTGACAACGGTCCAGCCGACGATCGCGACTGTTGAGATCAGCTGCACGGTGAAGAAACCGCTGACACTCGTGATACCGTCAGGCAGGTCACCGAAGATGCCAGTGGCCAGGCCACCCCAGACTCCACACAGACCATGCACAGGCCAGGCACCGACTGGGTCATCAATCATCAACTTATCGAGCAGAAGAATGCCCAGGACTACGAGCAGGCCACCAACTCCGCCGATGATCAAAGCCTCAGGCTCACTGACACGATCGCAGTTAGCGGTGATGGCGACGAGGCCACCGAGTAATCCGTTAAGGGCCATCGTGAGGTCAGGTTTTCCAAACATAGCCCAGCCAGTGAGCATGGCGACGAATGCGCCAGCGGCAGCGGCAACCGTTGTGGTGAGAGCAATGTAGGCCGTGGCTTCGGCATTAAGTGCGCCGGAGTAGGTCAACTGACTGCCCGGATTAAATCCATACCAGCCAACCAGCAGGATGAACACGCCCAAGGCTGCCATCGGAATGTTGTGACCAGGGATCGGCACACTCTTTCCGTCCGAGGAATAGCGGCCCATCCTCGGCCCCAAGAAGATGGCTCCGATCAGACCGGCAAAGCCACCCACCGCATGCACCACCACGCTTCCGGCAAAGTCTTGGAAGCCCATCTGATCAAGCCAGCCACCACCCCACTTCCACGAGCCGCTGATCGGATAGATCAAACCGGTGAGGATGGCGGTGTAGACGAGGTAACCGCTGAACTTCAAGCGACCAGCGACAGCACCGGAGACGATCGTGGCAGCAGTCGCGGCGAAGGCCACCTGAAAAAGGAAGTCAACAGCATTTGCTGCATACGCACCGTCGCTGTAGGCGGGAGGTGTTTCCCAAACGCTGACACCATCGACCTCGGTCACCTGTGCGTCTCGGGAGACAAACGCTGAGGGCATCCCCAGGTAGCCTTCCGAGATCCATGAGCCCGGATACATCATCGAGTAGCCGATGAACAAAAACAGGAGTACCCCCACGCAAAAGTCCATCACATTTTTCGAGAGAATGTTGACGGCGTTCTTCGCTGAGTTGAGTCCGACCTCAACCATGGCAAAGCCTGCCTGCATGAAGATCACAAGCACCGCGCAGATGAACATGATCAGCGTGTTGATCGCATAGTCATTCGCGTCGTCATACGGGAGGCTGTCGACCGCGTCGCCTGCATTCCAGCCGGGTGGATTCGACTCTTCGGTCGCTTCATCACTCGCCTCGGCAGCAGCAGGCTCCTCGGCAACGACTTCCACCGCGGCAGCATCTGCCTCCTCGTCCTCCGCGATCGCTTGGGTACCCAGCGAACAGAGGCCTACAAAAAAGGCCAGCATCAACGTGAGTAAACGCAACCCACGGCCGGACAGAATGCTCGAAGACAACAGCTTGTCTGACGTAAGCACTGTGTCCGAAGTAAGCATCAACATGACACCTTGTCTCCAGAAGGAAAGCATCGCACACCTCCGTTGTGGCGATTCATTGAGATCGCAGACTCCAACTGCGGTAAACATCCGCCACCACCTCGTGAAGCAAACTGCGTGCCGTTCAGATCGCGAAAACAGTCACAGATCCGCACACCGCTCAGAAACAGCTTTTTTCAAGGCTTTTGCACGTGTCCCGGGGCAGCGTGCTGCAGGCACACCTGTGCTGTCAGAACTCCCGGCTCGCCTGCAGAGCAGGCACGGCCTGCCTGCCCTCTGCGCAGTCCGCAAGCAGCCGAGGTGTCCCCACTCCCCACAGAGGGTGACGCTTTCGTTTGAACAACCACGCAGACGCTATTTGCACGGACGAAACTGTCCGAGTGCCTACGATGTCGTTGCGTTGCCCGCAGAGAAGGCATCCCAAATGCTGCACGCCAGGTGCGGCATTGAGGTTCACTCTGTATGACTGACCGACTGCACCACCGACTGATCGCCCGCACGATCGGATGTGTCTCTGCGGAAAGGAGTTCGTCCCCGTGACAACGCAGCCTGCCCACCCCACGACTCCACCGGTTGTGTGGCTGGCTCGTTCGAGCGACTGCAAACCCGGTCGGGATGCGTCCTGGGTGGAGCGGATGCTTGAGTCCCTTGCCCCTTGGACACCGCCGCCGGTCGGCATCTTGGCCGGTGCCGCGACGCCGATCAGACGGGGCGGACGTGTGGCCGCCCTCGCTGCTCTGAATGAGATCGATCCGGATCGCTATGCCCGCACCCGCAACCATCTCGCAGGGGCGATCACCCGGCTCTCCCCTTGGCTTCGGCATGGCGTGCTCACCACCGCTGAAGTTCGCGACACTGCCTGCCGCCTCGTTGAGCAGCCACAGCAGGCTGAGAAGCTCATTTCAGAACTTGCCTGGCGCGACTACTGGCAGCAGGTCTACGCCAGCCTTGGCGAGGCCATCGACAGCGATCTCGAACCACCAGCCGCAACCAGTCGGCGACCACAGCTCTCCGAGGTGCCCGACGACGTGCTCTCCGCTTCCACCGGGATGGCCTGCGTCGACGCCTGGGTCCGCGAACTGCACTCCACCGGCTTTCTGCACAACCACGTGCGGATGTGGCTGGCGAGCTGGCTGGTGCACGCCCGAGGTGTGCGATGGCAGGCCGGGGCAGCCTGGTTTCTCTCGCAGCTCCTCGATGCCGACCCAGCCAGCAACACACTCTCCTGGCAGTGGGTCGCCGGCACTTTCTCTGCCAAACCATACATCTTCAACCGAGACAACCTCGAACGCTATTCCGAAGGTCGCTGGTGTCAGACATGCCCTCTCGCGGGCGGCTGCGACCTCGAAGGAAGCTACGAAGACCTGACTGCTGCGTGGTTTTCCACGCCCGCTCGTGAACGGCCTCGCTGCAGGATCGCTCCAGCGAAGCCGTGGCAGCCAGGCTCGCCAGGGGCCAGCGGTTCTGCAGAGCCGGTTGTCTGGATCACGCTCGATGCCCTTGCGGAAACGAGTCCTGCCGCAGCTGCCCATCCGCAGGCACCTCGCGTCTGTGTGATCGATCCCGAGTGGCTCGCTCGCGAACGGCCAAGCCGGCTCCGGCTGCAGTTCATCCTGGAATGCCTGGCGGAAATCTCGCATCTCGACCTGGCAGTCGGGCCACCCCAGCTGGCCCTCAGCGAGGCGATCGCGGATCGGCGTGGCTCGGGCATTGTGATGAACGACACCGTCTGTCCTGTCACACGACAGCAGGCCGCCTCCCTTGCCGCTGAGCATCCATTGATGGTTCTGCCAGCCGCTGCTCTCGCCGACCGGGCTCGGGTCAACGACCTGGGGAGATTTTCCCGCTACTGGTCGAAGATTCGTCGTTCCGCGATGCAGCCGGGAGATGCCGCCGGCTGAGAGGCACGCCAGGCAGCGACGGCCGAGGCAAGCTCGGCAGAAGCCGGAAGCGTGTTGCCGTCCGCATGCAGGGTCAACGGTGTGCCGTCTGCAGGGTGTGGCAGTGAGAGCCAGGCTGCGTGCAGGGCGAGCCGGGAAGGCGACGCAGTCGGCCAGCGTTGGTACAGCTGGTCGCCCAGGATCGGCACCCCCAGCCAGGCCATATGCACCCGCAGCTGGTGCGACCTGCCAGTCAACGGTTCGAGTTCCACCAGCGAGAGCGTCGCATCCTGCTGCGTCTCCCTGGCGAGCAGCCGCCAGCGGGTTTGTGAACGACGGCCATGGATCGGGTCGACTCGCTGCTTGGGAGGCTGCTCTCGGTCAGGACCGAGAGGAAGGTGGAGTTCACCGGTCGTCTCAGGTGGCGTACCACAGCAGAGGGCCAGATACCGTTTCGAGACCTGGCCGCGTTCGAACAGGCAGCCGAGAGCCACACGCGCCTCGCGATGACGGGCAAGCAGGAGTACCCCAGACGTGTCCCGATCGAGGCGATGCACCGCTTCAAGTGGGCCAAACTCATCCGCAAGACGAACCGCGACACTCACCGGGTCTCGTGGAGTGCGAGCGGGCACACTCGGCATGCCCGATGGCTTGTCGACCGCCACCAGCCACGCGTCGGCGTAGAGCACCGAGAGGAACGCGGACATCAGAGGATGCCCACAGCCCCAGCCCAGCGACAGAGGTCATCGGTGGGCAACACCGGCCCGAAGGGGTTCGGCAGTGTGGCGTGGGGCACCAATGCGTCATCGAGCCGCTGCTCATCCTGACGCTGTCGTGAAGCATCGGCCGGCTGCCAGCCCTCAGCGGGATGGGCAAACAACACCGACAGCGGTCTGCCTGGATCTGCCTTCGGCACCTCGCTGCGGCGTGGGATCGAGCCATCGATCAGCGCCACCCCACGCACACGCCCGGCGAAGGTCTCCGCGATCATCCAGGCGAAGGTTGCCCCGGCGGCTTGCCCGCTGCAGGCGATCCGCGATGGATCGACAGGGGCACGGCTCCGCAGCGTCTCCATCGCCCGGGCCAACGCCGGCAGGTCATCACGACTCCAGCGATCAGCTTCGGTTGACCCCGGCAACACGATGGCCATTCCGTAACGGGCTGCTGCTGCTCGCCAGGTTTCCGCATCAGCTTCCGTGGCAGCTCCATGCGGTGGCCCACAGTGAATCAGCACTCCCATTGGAACGCCTTCCTCTAGTTCTGGGATCACCGCCATCGGCGGGTTGGCCACCTCTGGTGCTGTCAGCGGTTCAATCTTCACCGGTGCGGACTGACCGACAGTAAGCGAGTCTGGTGGTGGCAGAATGCACTCGGCTGCGACCGGCTGCATCGACAGGCTGAGCTTTTCCTCTCCTCGTCTCAGGCCGAGCGTGAGCTCCTCACCGATCGTGAGGCTCGCCACCAAAGCCGTGAGCTGCTCTGCCGATTCAATCGGGCTTGGTTCTCCATCAGCGGTCTGCAGCGACTCAAGACGATCTCCCGCGCGAAGGCCTGCGGCAGCAGCGGGGCCGTCGGGGAGCACCCAGCCCACCTCGACCGGGTTGCCTTCGGGAACAGCCGTCGGCAGCAGTCCGAGCATAGGCCGCTGATATGGCGGCAGGGCATCAACGAGAGTCGCCTCCACGCGGCGTGTGCTCTGCTGATCACCAGCACCTCGCTGCAGCGTGAGCGTGACCGTGTCACCGGCATAACGCACGGCGAGCTGATGCCGCACCGCAGCAATCCTGTCGAC
>Ga0129348_1000142_pt1 | contig 24033 bp, 35 predicted proteins | sample CPBDNA_4_FD_94424 | JGI IMG/M metagenome (GOLD analysis project Ga0129348, IMG submission 94424) | Freshwater to marine salinity gradient microbial communities from Chesapeake Bay, USA - CPBay_Sum_27_0.8_DNA | ecosystem: Environmental > Aquatic > Marine > Coastal | place: USA: Chesapeake Bay...
ATGAACTGGCAGGAGATACTAGTAGTAATAATTTTCTGGGAGTTTTTTAAATATATTATTATTAAGTGGTGGTACGAAATATTTAAGAACAAATAATATGGATAGCAAAGCATTTATATATTGGAAATTTGATAAAGCATTAGATGATGAAATGTGCGAGCGTATTTTAGATTTAGGAGAAAATAAATTTAGAAAAGCACAGATTTCAAGTGGTGATATAAATAAAGATATTAGAGATTCTTCTGTAGTTTGGCTAAATGAACAATGGCTGTTTGATTTAGTTTTTTCATACATGAGGTCAGCTAATGAAAACTCTGGTTGGAATATAGATGTTGATGGAGCTGAAAATATGCAATTGACAAAGTATAGAAAAAAAGGTTTTTATGGATATCATAAAGACGGTACAGGGTTTGAAGTTTATAATAACCCTAAAAATAAATTTTTACATAATAAAACAAGAAAACTATCAATGACCGCTCTTCTTAATGATACATTTGAAGGAGGTGAGTTTGAATTTTACAACATAGCTCCATTAAAAATGAACAAGGGTGACATTGTATTTTTTCCTTCTTTTGAATTTCATAGAGTAAAACCTGTTTCAAAAGGAGTGCGTCATTCTTTAGTAACTTGGTTTGTAGGACCTCAATACAGATAAGATGAAACCAATAGGAATAAACATTGTAATTAAAACCATTGAGGAAGAAATAAAAACCTCATCGGGACTTTTGCTATCTTCAGAAGATGCTAACCAGCTAAGATACAAAAAAGGAAAAGTAGTAAAACCAGGGACAGATGTTACTGTGATATCAGAAGGGGATGAAATATATTATGATAAGAGAGCTGGATATACTATGCTCATCAATAATGAACCTTATACGATTATTTCTCAGAATGATGTCGTTGTTGTTTTATAAACTTGTTCATTTCTATTATCATGTTGCGATACACTTTATCGGAGTATGATACGTTCTTAGCAAATAGAGGATTTGAAGTTTGAGATGTAGGTATCTCTTTACCCTCTAACTTATCATATATAGATTTTATTACTCGTTTAGTTTTGTAAGACAGACAGTATACTGCTCTTCTTCCTCTGTGTCCTTTACGAAAGACTTCTATCCAACCTTCTTGTCTTAACTTTTCAAATCTATTTTTATTCCAGTTCAAAAGTTGATTGAACTCTTGGAATCTTCCTTTGTCGAAATATTGCTCCGACCTTAAAAAAAGAAGCATATCTAGCTCTTGAGTATTGAGGCCATACTTAGCTTTTATAAAATATCGAACTACTCTCCAGTACTTTAAGTAATCAGATTGCATTGAATTTAATTTAGTAAATTTGTACAAAGATATTTATAAATTAGCTATGGAGAAAAATACTCAAAAAGAAATTAGACATTACGCAGGAGCAGCTGGAATCTTTTTAGTTGTAGTTGGATTGTTGTTATTTTTATCTTACAACAAAATACCATCTGACAATAAAGATTTATTTGTTAGTATCGTAGGGGTCATATCTGGTTCTTTATCAGTAATTTTATTTACTATTATAGGCCGTAACCCGAACGAAGTGCAGGAGCTTAAAAATGCAAATGAAAAACTAGAGGGGCAAGTTTCTCAGTTAATTCAACAAAAAGACGAACTTGAAGGAATGTTAATTGAGATGCAAAAAGAAATCGTAGACAAGCTTTCTATTGCAGGAGTGTATTTTGAATTAAAGAAAAATGGGAAAGAGTCTAAATCGTAAAGGCAAGTATAGTCATTGCACTAGAGCTCAAAAAAAAGGAAACAATAAACCAGCTAAAAGAAAATGAGTAAAGACATAATCAACATAAAATCAAACGGGATTCGTAATGAATTGAAAGAGATACGCAAGAGTATCGACAAACTAACAGAAGTTTTACTTCTACAAACACACGCACAAAATGAAAAAAAAGATTATACTATTGATTGGAAGCACATTGCTGACGGCTTGCGGTGGTATCCAACCGCAACTAATGAAACTGAAAAGAAACCAGTTCAAAGAAATGACTAAAGATATTTGTGTGGAGAATCCACACGAAGTGTACCTGGCTCAGGTATTATATAATGAAATGTTTAATAAATAAAAATGGCAAAAAAAAATATAGACCCTAACACTTTTCTTTTTAGAAATACTACGGTAGAGAAGTTTCTAAAAAATATGCAAGCTAAAAACAAACCTGGTAAGAAAAGAAAAGTTGGAAAACCAGGAGCAGCAGGAACAACATTTATAACCAAGAAACCTAAAACCACAGCTTAATTATGCCTACAGTAAAATACAAATGCATGGATAGTGGAAAAATGAAAACTAAAGTTTTCCCTTACAATGCGGTCGGAAAAGCGCAAGCCACTGAGTTTGCAAAAACAATGGGAGGTTCTATGAAGAACAACCCAGGATACGGAATGGAAAAGAAAATGAAATCTAGCTACTAATGGCTACCAAAGGAAGAACCAAGAAAAAAGGAAATAAAATTTGTGCAGCGGGCATAGCCTGGGCCAAGCGTACTTTTGATAAGTACCCTTCGGCTTATGCTAACATGGCTGCCAGTAAATATTGTAAAGACCCTAATTATGGCAAAAAATAAAATGGATTATAATGGCATAGGCTTTTCAAATAAAAACATTGACAAGCTAACCAAAGGTCAAAAGTATATTGCAGGTCAAGCAGGAAACCCTAATAAGATAGAGGCTGCTGATTTTAAAGCTTTGAGAAAAAAGAAAAAGTAATGGGCGAGCTTAAAAAATGGCGTGAACAGAAATGGGTTCGTATAGGAACGGATGGAAAAATTAAAGGAGCTTGCGGAACTAGCAAGAACAAAAAAAATCCAGACCGTTGTTTGCCATTAGCTAAAGCTAAAAGACTTAGCAAGCGAGCGCTTGCTGCAACAGCCAGAAAGAAAAAAGCTTCTGGAGGTAAAAGACAATTTGTAAGTAATACTAAAACAGTTAGAAACGCATGAGCACAATACCTACAGGAACAAAATTTCATGGAGTAGCCCCTAGTGTAGATACAGTGGACAAGGGCTCTGCTCTTATAGACACATTAAGAGAGGCATACACTATTGATGATATTGCTTCTTATACATACACAGGCACAACGGCTACACTAGAACCTGAGTTTATGACAGTAACTCCAGGGGGAGCTTCTACTATAACAACTACAAAAAATATTGTAGACCTTACATGGGTTGGAGGTTCAGGTACTCATACTTTAACCTTACCTTCAGCGGCAGCGATACCCTATCGTTTTTTAAGAATTGTAAATGATGCAACTGTTGGTGCGCAGGACAAGGTAGATGTTGCTGCGCCTGGTACTGAAACAATTGACGGCGCTGCTACTTATGAAATAAATAAATCATATAATGGTATTGCTGTTTGGTCTGATGGTTCAAACTGGATAGTGATTCAAGCAAAATCAACCTAATGGCAGATAAAAGTAAAATGAAATGTAACCGAGTGGTTGCATCGGACAGAGCTGGTAAAAAGAAAATGGTCAAAGCCTGTGAGGGCGGAAAAGAAAAGCTCATACACTTTGGTGCTAAAGGGTATGGCCATAATTATTCAGCCGCTGCTCGTAAATCTTTTAGAGCACGCCATAAGTGTAGCACAGCTAGTTCAAAGTTTACTGCTAGATACTGGGCGTGTAAAAAATTATGGGCAGGAGCAGGGGGTTCTACCAAGAGTTCACCAAAAAGTAGGCAAGGAAAATATTAGTATATTTGTAGAATAAAATTTAGAGAATGAAAAAGCAAGGTTACAATTCAAGATTAGATGAATCATTAGGCGCTCGTAACGGAAAAAAATCTCAGTCTATGAAAGACCGTAGAGATGAAAGCAAGGCGATGTCTAAAAAAATGTATGGTCACGCATACGGCGCTGACAAAGGAATGGAATACAGAAGCAATAACTTACACTATAAAACACATGACCATTTAAAATAATATGAGAAAGTTATCTGCGTGGTTATTAAAATCAGCTAATTGGATTAGTGCTTTTTGGGAAAAATGTAAGTGTTACTGGAATAAAGCTTTGTTATTTATTTCATTCAAAACTAAAGGATGTGACAATAAATTGTGTACTTGTAAGAAATGAAATCAAGAGGTCTCGGAGATACGATACACAAATTCACAAAAGCCACAGGTATAAAGCGTGTGGTGGATACAGTTGCTAAGGCAACAAATACCGATTGCGGATGCGATGGTCGCCGCGATTCTTTAAATAGATTAATACCATATAAAGATTAAAAATGGCATATCAAAAGTTACAAGTAGGAAGAGCAGCATCGGTAACTCCAAGCGATACAGCAAATATTCCTAGCGTTTCAGGAGGCACAAACAATGGTTGTGTTTTATATGTTGGAAGCGCTGGAAATTTAAGAGTTCAGACCGTTGGAGGAGATGATGTTACGTTTAACAACATTAATACTGGAGCATTTATTCCTGTACAAATTGTAAGGGTTTATGCTACAGGAACTACTGCAAGTAACATACTTGCATTGTGGTAAAATATAAACGATGGGATTAGCAAACTGGATAGCAATATCGATAACATCAAACCTGATTTCACAGGCCCCTCCTATCGGAAGCACAGACATAATAAGCGAAATAGGAGTGCAAATGATTAGCGAAGATGCATCGGCACAAGATTTAATAACAGAAGGACAGTAAAATGGCAATAAAGTTTTCACAATTCACGGTAGGCTCATCAACATCTGACATAGATTATTTGGTTGGCTACAAAAACACAGACAATATCCAAATCCCAGTAGGGCTAGTAGGTACAGATACTACTTATGCAATTAGTACTGCGCAGGCTGGAGCTAACGAGACAATCACATTGACAGGAAGTGATTCATCTACAGATTTAATTACAATCACAGCTGGAAACGATATCAGCTTAACAGATGATGGCGCAGGTAATGGATTTACAATTGCTTCTACAGTTGTAGGAGACACTTACACTATTGGAACTTCTACGAATGGTTCTAGTGTAGATGTAAATCTTGATGCAGCAGCGGGAGCGGACAGTAATATAACACTAACGCCAGGCACAGGTCTTACAATAACACAGGCCGCAGATGTAGTTACTATAACTAATACAGCTCCTGGTGATACTTACAGCATTAACGCAGGAACAAAAGTTGGTTCTAGTGTGCCTATAAATTTAGATGCTGCTACAGGAACTGATTCAGTAGTAAATCTAACGGAAGGTACAGGAATTTCACTTACTCAAACTTCTGCTACAGAGATTACAATAGACAATACAGCTGGAGTAACAGTTGTCAAAGACCAGTTTACAGGAAACAATTCTACTACTGGCTTTACATTATCTACTTCAGTAAGTTCAGCTGACAATCTAAACATATTTATCAGTGGTGTGTATCAAAATTCAGTCGATTCTAGTGGCACGGCAAACTATACTGTATCTGGAACATCTTTAACATTTGCGACACCACCACCTGTAACAGCAGTAAACGGCATTGAAGTAGTAATAACACAGTAATAAATGGCAATAACAAAAGTCCCTAACAACTTAATAGATTTGAGCGGAGACTCTGGAGCTGTGCCATGGGCTGCCGGAACTACTGCCCAAAGACCTGGCTCTCCAAATTCTGGAGATTTTAGGTTTAATACTGATGATTCTGTGTTTGAATTTTATAACGGCACAGGATGGAGGAAAATAACAACCTTCAATCCATATGCTATTAATTATCTCGCAATTGCAGGCGGCGGTGGCGGCGGAATGGCTAGATATGGAGTTGGCGGCGGTGGCGGCGCAGGGGGATTAAGAACAAGTTATGCCGACCCATCAGGTGGAGGTGGCCCTCGTGAAACTGCACCAGTCTTTACTTCAGGAACAACTTACACGATAACAGTAGGCGCTGGAGGTTCAAATTCAGTTAGCGGTGCTTCTTCTTCAATAACTGGTAGTGATATTACTACAATCACAACAGTAGGTGGTGGTGCTGCTGGCTATAGAGGAGGCAGCAGAGTGGACGCACTTTCTGGCGGTTCTGGTGGTGGCGGTTTTGCTGACGGAAATTCACCGGGAACTCAAATAAGATTAGGCGGAGCAGGAACTACAAACGAAGGATTTTCAGGTGCAGATAGTGTTAACTCTGGCACTATTGTTTATGCTGGTGGTGGTGGTGGAGCTAGCGCAGCTTCTACAAATCAAGACGGAGGGGCGGCTTTCGATGTAAGTATTACTGGCTCTTCTGTTAGTTATGCTGGCGGCGGAGCTGCTGCTGGAAAACTTAATAATACTGAAAATTTTACTGGAGCAGGAACAGCTACTGGTGGGGGAGGAACTTCTTCTAGTAATTCAGCTGGAACAGCTGCTACAGCAAACACTGGTTCTGGAGGGGGAGGAGGCCATTCAAACGGTGTTACTATTAACGCTGGAGGAGCTGGAGGCTCTGGTGTTGTAATTTTAAGAATGCTTACATCCTTATACTCAGGAACAACTACAGGGAGTCCAACAGTTACTACTGATGGCAGCGATACGATATTAACATACACAGGAAGTGGAACATACACTCATTAAGATATGGCAACAACTAAAGTAGGCGGAGGAGTAGTAGATTTAAATTCAGAAAATACAGCATTTCAAATGCCAGTAGGTTCAAGTTCTTTTACAGGAACTGCTGTAGCTGGTATGATTAGAAACAATAGTTCTATCTCTAATGGTATTGCTCAAACCTCTTTTGAATATTATAATGGAACGCAGTGGGTAGGAATGGCTGCTCCTATACCACCAGATGTAACAGCGAATTTCATGGTATTAGCCGGAGGGGGCTCTGGAGGTAGGTCACAAACAAGTGGTTCTGCTGGAGGCGCTGGAGCAGGCGGTTTAAGAACATCTTATGGTCCTTCTGGAGGAGGTGGAAGTGCCGAATCTTCATTAACATTTGCAGGAGGAAATACTTACACTATAACAGTAGGCGGCGGCGGAGCAGCAATATCTGGAGGACTTGGATTGGGAAATGATGGAACGGACTCATCTGTGTCTGGAAGTGGAGTAGCAGTAACTTCAGTAGGCGGTGGCGGCGGATGTTATGCTAACTCGGCTGGTAATCCAGGTGGTTCTGGTGGTGGTGGAGGTCAGAATACAAACTACGGAACAGGAACTACTAATCAAGGGTTTAGAGGAGGAGAGGGAACTCATAATACTCCATACTATCCTGTAGGCGGTGGAGGAGGAGCTTCTGCCGTAGGAGCAGGCATTGTAGGAAGCGGTTGGGGTACTGGTTCAGATGGTGGCGCAGGACTAGCTGTTTCTATTACAGGCTCTTCGGTAACTTATGCTGGAGGTGGAGCTTCTTGCAGATATAACACTGATTCAGCAGGAGGTACTGGAGGTGTAGGCGGCGGCGGTTCAGCAGGTCAAGACGGCACTGTTAATACAGGCGGCGGCGGCGGCGGACAATCTATAGGCCCATCATCTGGAGCAGGAGGTTCTGGAGTGGTTATTTTAAGAATGCCAACTGCAAGTTATAGAGGAGTGACCACAGGTAATCCCACAGTAACAACAGATGGAACAGATACGATTTTAACATATACCGGAAGCGGTACTTTTACACCTTAATAAATAAATTATGGCACATTTTGCAAAATTAGATTCAAATAACGTAGTACAGCAAGTTATTGTTGTAAATAATCCTGTATTATTAGATTCAGAAGGAAATGAAAGTGAACAACTAGGCATTGACTTTTGTAAGAGTTTGTATGGACAAGATACCAATTGGATACAAACTTCTTATAATGGAAATATTAGAGCGCGTTATGCTGGAAAAGGAATGACCTATGATTCAGCTAATGATGTTTTTCTAAATGAACAACCTTATCCATCTTGGACATTAAACGAGACTACTTGGGATTGGGATGCTCCAGTTCCTTATCCAACTGTTGAAGAAGGTTCTACAGATTATTATCAATGGAACGAAGACACTCAGTCTTGGGATTTAGTAGTAATAGAAGAAGAAGAAGAATAAAAAATAAAACATGGCTACCACCAATATATCAAGCTCAGGAGTATTAGGATTTAACGATACTACAGGAGCTGTTCAATTACCTTCTGGAACAACAGCTCAAAGACCTGGCTCTCCTTCTAACGGAGAGATGAGATACAATACAACTGATAATAAAGTAGAGTATTATGATGGAGCTTCTTGGATTCAGCTGACTGATTCTAATGCAGACGCATATAATGTTGATTTCCTTGTTGTCGCTGGCGGCGGCGCTGGTGGTGGTGACAGAGATTTTAGAACGGGTACTGGAGGTGGTGGAGCTGGAGGTTTGAGAACATCTTATGGCTCTACTTCAGGTGGCGGCTCTTCTGCTCAATCTCCAGCAGAGTTTGTAATAGGAACAACTTATACCATTACAATTGGCGCTGGAGGATATGATAGATATCAAAACACTCCTATAGCTGGAAATGATTCAGAAATATCTGGCTCAGGACTAACCACAATAAACACTACAAGAGGAGGCTGGGGCGCTGGTTTTTACGGGGGGAATAGGTATTATTATGAGGCTCAATCAGGAGGTTCCGGTGGTGGTACTTTAAATGCAACTCCCCTCTCTGGGACAGCTGATGAAGGATTTCAAGGGGGTACTGACACAGGTGGTCAAGGTTTTGCGTGTGGTGGAGGTGCTGCAAGTGCAGGAACAGCTACTGTTTCGGGGAGTGGATTAAATGTGAATATTATTTCTACTTCTAATGCTACAACTTCATCAGTTGGGGAAGTTTCCGGTTCTGATGTTTACTTTGCAGGTGGTGGTGGCGGTAACGGTCAGCTCGGAGGGATTGGAGGAGGAGCCGATGGTGGTACTAGTTCTTCTCCGAATGGAGGAAGCAGTCCAGCTAATACTGGAGGCGGTGGCGGCGGATGTTATAGTACTTATAGTACTCAATATACTGGCGGCTCTGGAGGTAGTGGAATTATTATTTTAAGAATATTGACTTCTAAATATACCGGAACAACTACAGGCTCTCCAGATGTTTATACTGAAGGAAGTGATACGGTATTAGTTTACAAAGGAAGCGGTACTTATACAGCATAATGGAGTACATACAAACAAATAGTGCATTGTTGGATATTGATGTGGCATATCACATTGTAAAACCAAATGAAAATGAACTTTAACGATATAAAAATATTAGGTATAAATAGTATAGTTTTAGGAGTTTCTATGACTCAGATAGACGTAATACTAAAAATTTTATTACTTTTAGTATCAATTGGATACACAGTCCATAAATGGTACTTAATGTATGGAAAGAATAAGTGAGCATATATCATACAGAGAAGCAATTAAATCTAATACTGCTTCCCGACTAGGGATAGACAATACACCAAGCGATTATGAAATTACTAATATGGTTGGCGTTGCTTTTAATGTTTTCGAGCCTCTTAGAAAATATGTAGGTGGACCTATAAGAATCAACAGTTTTTACAGATGTGAAGAATTAAACCGAGCTATTGGTGGAAGTTCACGCTCGCAGCATTGCCAGGGAAGAGCAATTGACCTGGATGACACACTTGGTCATAAAACAAACGCTGAGATGTATAAGTATATAAAAGACAATCTAAGCTTTGACCAGCTCATATGGGAGTTTGGTGACGACACTAATCCAGATTGGATTCATGTAAGCTACGTTCACCCAGATGAAAATAGAAAGCGTTGCCTTAGAGCAGAACGGATAAATGGTAAAACCACATATCGAGTGATATGAGTAAGGGTAAAAAACCATTCAAAGAAACGGGCGTAGGAAAGTTTCTCATCGAGAAAGCACCTTCGATACTTGGTATTGTAGGTGATGCTATACTTCCAGGTAATGTTATATCAGAGCTTATCAGTGGAAACAACGAACTTAGTGAAGGTGACAAGCGAATAGCTCTTGAAAAATTAAGACTAGAGCGCGCAGAGATAGATGGCGTAACTAGACGCTGGGTTGCAGACTCTGGAAGTCAAAGTTGGCTTGCTCGTAATGTAAGACCATTAACTTTAATTGTATTAGTCGGAGCGTATGTGGGAGGATGGTATATGGGTCTTGAAACATCCGATACAGCTTCTCTTCTCACATGGGTCCTTTGTGGGTACTTTGGCGCTAGAACGGCAGATAAGATAGGCGTAAAACTTCCAGGGAAATAATCGTTATATTTGTATTAATAAATTTAATACAATGCAAATTAGAAAGATATCTATAGGCACGGACTATAAGTCTAGCGCAATGCACTACATTGTAGGACAAGAAATACTCGGAGGTTCTCACAGCATTCATTTAATAAAAGAAGACGAGCAGAAAGGCTCAATAAAAATATGGATTCAAAAATCGGATGAAATATTTTTATGGAAAGAGTTTAATTCAAATATGCCGATTTCTGTAGAATATAATATAAACTTTTAATGAGGTCTCCTTTTTATTTTATAGTAAAACCCACAAAGGGTAAAAGATATAACAACTCAAAAGATATAGGTGGTGTTGATTTTATAACCAGTACCTCAGAGGAAAACCACATGGCTTCTAATAGAGAAGCTATTGTAGTTTCTACTCCTTTAGGATACGAGGGAAATATAGAACCAGGAGATATTCTTTTAGTGCATCATAATGTATTTAAGTATTATTATGATATGCAGGGAAGGCAAAAAAGCGGTAAAAGTTTTTTTATGGATGATTTGTTTTTTGTGGACAATCATCAGTTTTATATGTATAACAAAAACAATAAATGGCATTGCCATGATAAATATTGTTTTGTAGAGCCAGTTCCTGTTACTGAATCTTATATACACAAGCCTTTTGCCGAAGAGCCGCTCATGGGTAAAATGAAATATATAAATAAAACATTACAGGAGCATGGCATAAAAGAAGGCGACCTAGTTACGTTTCGACCAGATACTGAATATGAGTTTAATGTAGATGGGCAAAAGTTATATAGAATGTATGACCACCACATTACAATGTCTTTATGAAACACACTATAAAATGTAGTCAGTGTGATAAAACATTTACTGGTGGTTATGATTATAGAATGCACTGGGAGGAAGCTCATTTAGATAATGCAATAAAACAAAATGAAATCAGAAGAACTCAAGAAAAAAATAATTGAAGCAGGAAGAAAAGCTGTTGAACAGCTTATCAAAGTTGCTAAAGAAGATATTATTAAGCACGACCCAGAAGATGAACTGGCGGCAGACAGATTGAAAAATGCAGCAGCAACAAAAAAGTTAGCTGTATTTGACGCTTTTGATATATTAAACAAAATAGACCAGGAGCAGGAGAATATAAACTTATCAAATAACACAGACGCTAAAGTTGAAACAAAACAAGGATTCGCAGAAAGACGCTCAAAGTAGTATCTATAAAGTTTTAGACGGATACATACCTAAAGGTGTGTTGGCTAATAAAAATAGAGCTAAGACCTGGCAGTATGGATACAATGACAAATATGACTTTGTTTGTATCTCTAAAAATGGTACGCTCGGAGATGTTGTAGAAATATCAGGTTTAAGAGTAGGATTGCCTGTAGCTCCTAAAAATTGTTTTTCAAGGTCTAAGACTAAATCAGAACAGTATTGGGAAAGACAAGAACTTCCCAAAGAACTCTCTAGGATATACTCTATATTTCAGTGGAATGAAATGCCTACCACTTTTAAATCAAAGTGGGTAGATTATATTGAGTCTGAGTTTGACAGTAGAGAGGAAGGGCATTGGTTTATGAATAACGGTAAGCCAACTTATATTACAGGCTCTCATTATATGTACTTGCAATGGTCAGCAATTGACGTGGGGTATCCAGATTATAGAGAGGCTAACAGAATATTCTATATTTTTTGGGAAGCGTGTAAAGCTGATAAGCGAGCTTTTGGAATGATATACCTAAAGATTAGACGTTCAGGATTTTCATTTATGGGTTCTTCAGAGTGTGTGAACGCAGGGACATTGGCAAAAGACTCTAGGGTAGGAATACTATCAAAGACGGGAGCGGATTCTAAAAAGATGTTTACCGATAAAGTAGTTCCTATATCCAATAGACTTCCATTCTTTTTTAAACCGATACAAGATGGTATGGATAAACCAAAGACTGAACTAGCCTTTAGGATACCCGCCTCTAAGATTACAAAGAAAAATATGTACGATAGTGTTGATGAAGAACTTACAGGTCTTGACACCACTATTGACTGGAAAAACACAGACGACAACTCTTATGATGGAGAAAAGCTTATGCTCTTAGTTCATGATGAGAGTGGTAAGTGGATAAAGCCAAATAATATACTTAACAACTGGAGGGTTACTAAAACCTGTTTGAGGTTAGGTAGTAAGATAATAGGCAAGTGCTTAATGGGCTCTACCTCAAATGCATTAGACAAGGGTGGCAGTAATTTTAAAAAGCTTTATGAAGATTCTGATGTAAGCACAAGAAACGCCAACGGACAAACTAAAAGCGGTATGTATAGTTTGTTTATACCTATGGAAATGAACATGGAGGGTTTTATAGATATATATGGTCAGCCTGTTCTTAGAGCTCCCAAAGAAAAATGCAAAGGTGTTGATGGAGAGTGGATTACCAATGGAGCTATAGACTACTGGCAAGCTGAAGTAGATTCATTAAAATCAGATGCAGATGCGCTGAACGAATTTTACAGACAGTTTCCAAGAACAGAGTCACACGCATTTAGAGACGAGAGTAAATCTTCTCTTTTTAATCTTACAAAGATATACCAGCAGATAGACTACAACGACTCTTTAATACTAGAGCATCACTTAACAAGAGGAAACTTTTATTGGCAGAATGGTATCAAAGATACTAAGGTGGCTTTTAGCCCTGACAAGAGAGGTAGGTTTTTAATTAGTTGGACACCATCGAAAGGGTTGCAGAATAATGTTATTGACAGGAGAGGCATTAAGTTTCCAGGCAACGACCATATTGGAGCGTTTGGATGTGACTCATACGACATATCTGGAACTGTAGGTGGTGGAGGTTCTAATGGAGCATTACATGGAATGACAAAATTTAGTATGGAGGAAGCTCCTGCTAATGAGTTTTTCTTGGAGTATGTGGCTAGACCACAGACTGCTGAGATATTTTTTGAAGAAGTTTTGATGGCGTGTGTATTTTATGGTATGCCTATACTGGTAGAGAATAATAAACCTAGACTACTGTATCATTTTAAGAACAGGGGATATAGAGGTTTTTCAATGAACAGACCAGATAAACATATATCGAAGTTGTCAAAAACAGAGAAAGAGCTAGGGGGTATACCTAATAGTTCTGAGGATGTAAAGCAGTCTCACGCTGCTGCAATTGAATCTTACATAGAAAAAAATGTAGGAATAGATTTTGATGGACAGTTTAGAGAGTCCGGAGATATGGGAAATATGTTGTTTACCAGGACTTTAGAGGACTGGGCAAAGTTTGATATAAGTAATAGAACTAAGTTTGATGCTAGTATTAGTTCTGGGTTAGCGATTATGGCTACACAAAGGCATATGTATCAGGTCGAGAAAAAACAATCAAAAATAAACCTTAACTTTGCAAGGTATACAAATAAGGGAACTTTAAGTGAATTAATAAGATAGATGAAGGATGTTACAATAGACATTGCATCTACAGGCTTTCCAAGTCAATTCGTTTCTGATGCAGAAAAAGCAACTGACGAATTTGGTTTACAGATAGGACAGGCTATTCAATATGAATGGTTTAAGAAAGATGGAAACCAGTGTAGATACTACAATCAATGGAGAGACTTTCACAGACTGCGTTTATACGCAAGAGGAGAGCAATCAATAGCCAAATATAAAAACGAAATTGCAGTAGATGGAGACTTGTCTTATCTAAACTTAGATTGGACTCCAGTTCCTATATTGCCAAAGTTTGTAGATATAGTCGTTAACGGTATGCAAGACCGAGAGTTTAAGGTTAAAGCTTATGCTCAAGACGCATTATCACAAGCTAAAAGAAGTAAGTATCAAGATATGATAGAGGGCCAGATGGCTGCTAAAGATATCTTGACTACGATACAAGAGCAGACGGGTGTAGACCCATTTATTATGGACCCCGATGAACTTCCATCGTCTGATGAGGAGCTGTCTCTTTACATGAACCTTAACTATAAACCTGCAATTGAGATTGCAGAAGAAGAAGCAATCGACACTATGTTTGCTGAAAATCACTATGATGATATCCGCAAACAATTAGACTATGACTCTACCGTTGTAGGTATGTCTGTTGCAAAGCACGAGTTTTTACCTGGAGCTGGAGTTCAAATATCTTATGTAGACCCAGCTAATGTTGTATACAGCTACACTGAAGACCCTCACTTTAAAGATTGTTTCTATTGGGGTGAGATTAAAACTTTACCTATCGCTGAACTATTGAAGATAGACCCTAGCCTAACTCGTGAAGACTTAGCGGAGATATCTAAATATAGCCAGAGCTGGTATGACTATTATAATGTCGCTCAGTTTTATGAGAATGATATTTTTTATAGAGACACTTGTACGCTTATGTATTTTAATTATAAGACCACTAAGAAGATGGTTTATAAGAAAAGAATACTTGAAGGCGGTGGTTCTAAGATGATAGAAAAAGACGATACTTTTAATCCTCCAGAAGAAATGATGGAAGACGGAAAGTTCGAGAAAATAGAAAAAACTATTGATGTTTGGTATGATGGAGTAATGGTTATGGGAACAAATATTCTTTTGAAGTGGGAGCTTGCAAAGAATATGGTTAGACCAAAGTCTTCTTCTCAGCACGCATTACCTAATTATGTTGCTGTTGCACCAAGAATGTATAAAGGAGTTATTGAGTCTTTAGTAAGACGAATGATTCCTTTTGCTGATTTAATACAAGTCACTCATTTAAAGTTGCAACAAGTTATTGCTAGAACTGTACCGGATGGTGTCTATATAGATGCAGATGGACTTAATGAAGTCGACCTGGGTACAGGAGCAGCATACGACCCATCAGATGCATTAAGACTATATTTCCAAACAGGTAGTGTAGTGGGTAGAAGTTACACGCAGGATGGAGAATACAATCAAGGTAAAGTTCCGATACAACAACTCACAAGCAGTTCTGGAGCTTCTAAGACACAAATGCTTATAGCTAACTATAACCATTACTTAGATATGATACGCTCTGTAACAGGCTTAAATGAAGCGAGAGACGGTTCTACACCATCTCCAGACGCTTTGGTTGGTGTTCAGAAGTTAGCTGCATTAAACTCAAATACTGCAACAAGACATATATTAGATGGTAGTCTATATATATACAGAAGTCTAGCGGAAGCCTTAACTTATCGTATCGCAGATATTTTGGAATATGCAGACTTTAAGGAAGACTTTATAAATAAGATTGGTAAATACAATGTAAGTATACTTGGTGAAATATCAGACCTATATATTTATGATTTTGGTGTGTTTATAGAATTGTCTCCAGACGAAGAGCAAAAAGCTATGCTTGAGCAGAACATACAGATGGCTTTATCTAAACAAGATATTAATCTTGAGGATGCTATTGATATTCGTGAGATTAAAAATCTTAAACTTGCCAATCAATTATTAAAAGTTAAAAGGCTTGCCAAGCAGGAGCGTGATGAAAGAATGGCTATGCAAAAACAAGCAATGACCGCTCAACAACAGCTCAAGTCTCAAGAGATGTCTGCACAAGTTGCTATGCAAAAGATAGAACTTGAAACGCAATCTAAAATGAAAGTAAAGCAAGCAGAAATAGCTTTTGAAATTGAAAAACAAAAAGCAGAAGCGCAGCTTAAATCTCAATTAATGCAACAAGAGTTTAATTATAACTTACAATTGCATGGCATGACCGAGCAGTCTTTATCAAATAGAGAAGATTCAAGAGAGAAAGCTAAGTCTGATAGAATTAGTCAACAAAATACTGAGCAGAGTAAATTGATTTCACAACGTAAAAATAATTTACCTCCACAGAATTTTGAATCTAATGAAGATAGCCTAGATGGCTTTGATTTATCTGAGTTTTCACCTCGATAATGAGCATTAAAATTTTAAGTAAATTTGTAATCTAAATTAAATTAAATGGAATTAAAAGTACGAGCGGTAGATGCCGTTGAAGAAAAATCAATACAAGAAGTTGAACAAGAACTTCTTGATAAGCATGAGGAGAAGTTAAATGAAACTTCTGAAACAACAGAAGAGACTCCTCAGATAAAAATGGATTTTGTTGAAGAGAGTGTCGTAGAAGACACTCCTAAAACAGAAGAAGAAAAAATTGAAGATACGCCTGAGCCAGTTGAAGAACCAGCCGAGCTATCTGAACAAGACGTTCTTTCATATATTGGAAAAAGATATGGTAAGGAAATTAATTCACTAGATGAATTAAGCGCAGCAAGAGAAGAAGCTGAAGAGCTTCCAGAAGATGTTGCGGCTTACTTTAAGTATAAAAAAGAAACGGGAAGAGGTATTGAAGACTATGTAAAATTACAAAGAGACTTTAGTGCTATGAATCCTGATTCTTTGCTAAGAGAGTATTTGACAGTTACAGAAGGCGAAGGTTTAGACCCCGAAGATATTGATTCTCTAATGGAGGATTATTCTTGGGATGAAGAACTAGATGATGAATCTGTAATTAAAAAAACAAAATTAGCAAAAAAGAAAACTATTGCTAAAGCAAAGAAGTTTTTTAATGAGCAAAAAGAATTATACAAGCAGCCCCTTGAGTCGAGACCGGCTGTTGATTCTCAGAGCAACAATGAAGAGCTTCAAGAGTACAGGCAATATTTAGAATCTGTTAAAACTCAACAACAGGAAAGTGAGGCAAAACGAGATTGGTTTTTAAAAGAAACCGATAAAGTTTTTACTGAAGATTTCAAAGGTTTTGATTTCGTGCTTGACGACAAAACAGTAACCTTCTCTCCCGGTGATGCGCAGACAATTAAAAAAACTCAAGAAACTCCGATGAACTTTATTAATAAGTATTTGGATGACAAAGGTTTAATTAAGGATGCTGCCGGATACCATCGAGCTTTATCAATCGCAATGAATCCTGACAAATTTGCCAAGTTCTTTTATGAGCAAGGTAAGTCTGAAGCTACGGAAGATGTAATACGCAAAACTAAAAATATAAATATGAGCGAGCGTAGAGCGCCTGAAGTAACTAATAAGGGAGGATTTCAAGTTAAGTCAGTTAACCCTGATTCGGGGAGAGGCTTAAAAATAAGAAGTATTAAACGAAAATAAATTTTAAAAATTAATTATTATGGCAGGAGCAGTTCAAGCAACCCCTGGGTTTGCTTTACAACCGAGTGCAGAACAGGTGCCTTTGGCAACTAACTACATTACAAACTTTGATTTCTTAAATCAGTATTTACCTGATACATACGAAAAGGAGTTTGAGCGATATGGAAATCGCACGATTGCATCTTTCTTACGTTTAGTAGGAGCAGAGATGCCTTCTAACTCTGACCTTATCAAATGGGCAGAGCAAGGAAGATTACACACTAAATATACCAATTGTGCTTCAGGAGCAGCAGCAGCTGCTGATAATGCTACAATCACAGTGAATGATGCGCTAGTACCTGGTACTGGAAGCATTGCAATTAGAGTAGGACAGACTGTTGTTATCTCTGATAATGCAGGAAGCGGAATGAACAAAGGTATTGTTACAGCTGTAGATACAGCAGCAGGTACTTTTGACGTAGCTTATTATGAAGCAGCTGGACAAGTTGGTGGTGTTGGACTTACAAGAACAGTATTTATTTATGGTTCTGAATTTAAAAAAGGAACTAATGGAATGGTAGGCTCATTAGAAGCTGATGACGTTATCTTTGATAACTCTCCAATTATCATTAAAGACAAATACGCTGTAAGCGGGTCTGACATGGCACAAATTGGATGGGTAGAAGTAACTACTGAAAACGGAGCATCTGGATACTTATGGTATCTTAAATCAGAGCACGAAACTCGTCTACGTTTTGACGACTATTTAGAAACAGCAATGATTGAAGCTGTACCAGCAGAAGCTGCGTCAGGAGCAATTGCAGCTGGAGGAGATGTAGGGAACAAAGGTTCTGAAGGTATCTTCTATGTAGTTGAGAATCGTGGAAATGTGTGGGGCGGTGGAAACCCAGCTGCACTAGCTGACTTTGATGCAGTAATCTCGCGTTTAGATAAGCAAGGTTCTATTGAAGAAAATGTAATTTTCGTTGATAGAGAATTTAGCTTTGATATTGATGATATGTTAGCAGCTCAGAACTCTTATGGAGCTGGTGGAACATCTTATGGTTTATTTGACAATGACAAAGACATGGCATTAAACCTAGGATTCACTGGATTCCGTAGAGGATATGACTTCTACAAGTCTGATTGGAAATACTTAAATGACCCAACTATGCGTGGGGGACTTCCTACTGGAGCTAACTCAGGCCGTGTAAACGGACTATTAGTACCAGCTGGTTCTACTACAGTATACGACCAGATTTTAGGTAAGAATGCGAAGAGACCATTCCTTCATGTTCGATACAGAGCTTCTGAAACTGAAGACAGACGTTACAAAACTTGGATTACAGGTTCTGCTGGCGGTGCTGCTACTTCAAGCTTAGATGCTATGGAAGTACACTTCTTGTCTGAGAGAGCTGTATGTACTTTAGGTGCAAACAACTTCTTCTTATTCCAAGAGTAGTATTATTACCAAGGGAGGTTTAACCGCCTCCCTTTTTTTTAAATCTAATTAAATTTATATATAATGAAAAAAAACACATTAGTAGACAAGGTCTACAAACTTACTAGAGATAGAGCTCCGATATCTTTCTTATTACCTTCGGGAGGCTCAAGAAGACAACCCTTATTACATTTTGACGAAGACAAAGGAATCAACCGAGTGTTGAGATATTCTCCTAACCAAAAATCTTGTTTTGAAGATGAGCAAGATGGACAAGTAGTTAGAGAGCCTATTGATTTCGTTGATGGCTTTTTAAGAGTTCCAAAAACAAATCCTGTATTGCAAGAGTTTTTATATTATCACCCACTAAACGGTAAAAAGTTTATTGAGGTGAATGAAGAAAAAGATGCAGCAGCAGAAATTGAACAATTAAACATAGAGGCAGATGCTCTTATTGAAGCCAGAAAGCTTTCTGTAGACCAGGTAGAGACCATATCAAGAGTTTTGCTTGGAAGAAATACAGAGCAAATGAGCACGGCAGAGCTTCGTAGAGATATATTAATCTTTGTTAAGCAAGACCCTAATACGTTCTTAAAGATGATTAACGACCCTATGTTAAAGCTACAGTCCAATGTTCAGTTGTTTTTTGACAAAGGATTGTTATCTTTTAGAAACAAACAAAAGGAAGTATGGTTTAACACATCTACCAATAAGAAGAAGATGTTAACCGTGCCTTTTGGAGAAGACCCAATGTACATTGTATCGTCATATTTACAAAGCGATGATGGGATAGAGTCTTTGAAGATGTTAGAAAAATTGCTAGAAGATTAGCAGTTGTTGAGAGAGGTCAAAAATAATTGACCTCTTTTTTTTTGCTTATCTTTGTAAAAAAGAAAGCGATGATAAACGCTGTTAGAAATACAGTTCTTGCTATCCTTAACAAGAATAATTACGGTTATATATCTCCATCAGATTTTAACTTGTTTGCCAAGCAAGCGCAGTTAGATATTTTTGACGAATACTTTATATCTTATAATAATCAGGTCAACAAACAAAATGGGAGAGTATCTGGAACTGGATACGCAGATATTCAAAAAGGATATGAAGAAGTCATAGATACTTTTTCAGTTACAGCAAGCTTATCTCAAAGCGTACTAAATGAATATACAGTACCTACGGCAGCAACCACAGGTTCGGATTATTATCTTTTAAATAAGATTTTAATTTACAGCACTGTGATTTCATCGGGAACAACTACCGCAACTGGAGGTGGAAACACACAGTTAATAGATTCGGGTGCAACATTTCAAACCGATGGAGTGGCAGTAGGGGATATTGTTTCTGTGGTTTTAGCAAACTCAGTAATAACAAATTTAAAAGTTGCGTCTGTAACTAATGAAACTACACTAGTTTTAAATGTAGCCTCTTTGACTACAACAGGTGTCTCTTATGCTATCTATAAGAAGTCTGATTTAAAAAATGAAGCAGAGCAGGTTAGTCATAGCAAAATAACTATGCTTACTAAATCAATGCTTACTAGTCCTAACACTACTTTCCCTGCCTATACTCAGGAAGGAAACATATTAACCTTATATCCTGATTCTGTAAACCAAATAGGGCGAGTGGTATCGCAATATATCAGATATCCAAAAGACCCTAAGTGGACTTATGTTTCGCTTACAGGAGGGGAGCCTATATTTGACCAGTCTCAATCAGACTATCAAGACTTTGAGCTTCCTCAAGATGATGTAAATAATTTAGTGGCTAGAATATTACAATATGCAGGTATGTCTATTAGAGAGATAGCTACGGTGCAGTTCGGTCAAGCTATAGAACAACAAGAAAACCAAGAACAATAGTATGGCATATTTATCTCAATATCAATATTACGAAAATGCAGGAGCAGCTCCTACTAATAAAAATTGGGGGTCTTATCAGTATGTAAGCTTGGAAGATATAGTAAATAATTTTCAGTTGATGTACTCTGGAAACCACTCTTTAGTTAATAACGAGGAAAGGTATAAGATATTGTTTCATGCAAAACGCGGGATACAAGAGCTTAACTATGATGCGTTTATGGAAGTAAAAGCATTAGAGCTTACTGTGTTTGATAATCTTACTTTTGTTTTACCTAATGACTATGTAAACTGGATTCGCATATCTCTATATAAAGACGGATGGCTTAGACCTTTAAATGAAAACATTCAGGTTAACTCTGCTCAAGCATATTTGCAAGGAGCAGGAGGGACTCTTACATTTAATTCAGACGGCACTGTAATTACTACTGACTCGCAGCTAGATACTGAAAGAAAAAATGGTCAACAAAACAGCATCTATTTAAATCAAAATAATGCTGACGACCAAATACCCGCTGACACCCAAGCTAATTGGTATGCAGATTACACTATTGGAGCGCGCTATGGTTTAAATACAGAAACCGCTAATATAAATCCTACTTTTAGAATAGACAAAAAAGCAGGAGTTATAAACTTTGATTCTACAATGCTTAATGAAAGCTGCATATTAGAATACATCTCTGATGGAATGGAGGGAGGAGATGATTCTCAAGTTTCAGTGAACAAACTTTTTGAAGATTACGTTTACGCTTATATTGAGTATGCTATTTTAAATAGCAAATTTAATGTTCAAGAGTATATTATCAATAGAGCTAGAAAAAGAAAAACAGCTCTACTTAGAAATGCAAAAATTAGATTAAGCAATATTCATCCTGGAAGATTATTAATGAATCTAAGAGGAGAGAGTAAGTGGATTAAATAAGATGGCAAACATTCAAAGAAATTTTATCGCTGGCCGTATGAACAAAAGCCTTGACGAAAGGCTTGTTCCTAATGGCGAGTATATTGATGCGTTAAATGTAAGGCTGGGTTCTACAGAGGGCTCTGAAGTAGGCTCTGTAGAAAACTCAAAGGGTAACACCATTCTTACAACATTGATGTTTGATAATATTGAACTAAGTAACAATGCTAGATGTATTGGAGCTTTTGAGGATGGCGCAAATGAAACTATTTATTGGTTCGTACATGACCCTGCATTTATAGCTAGTCCTACTGCTAAATTAGATTTAATAGTTTCTTATAATACCAACACAGCTAATACGACTTATAATGTAATAAGCGCTAATGACGGAACTAATTTAAAAACCACTCTTAATTTTAGCCCTTATCATTTAATTACTGGCGTAAACTTAATAGATGATTTATTGTTTTTTACAGACAATATAAATCCTCCTAGATACATTAATATAAATAGGAGCTACAACTCTCCTACTTCATCTCCATCTTATTTTGATGGTTTTTCTCCTGAAGCCTTATTGGTAATTAAAAGACCGCCTATTGCCGCTCCTACAATTCAAACATTAAATCTCCAAGGACAGCAAGACGATTTTTTAGAAGAAAGATTTATATCATTTGCTTATAGGTATAAGTATAGTGATAATCAATACTCTGCAACTTCGCAGTTTAGTGAAGATGCGTTCACACCTTCGTCATTTAATTTTAGCTACAATAGCTATCTTAATGAGGGAATGAAAAATACTAAGAACGCTGCAATAATAACTTTTAATACAGGTAGTTCTTTGGTTACGGGTGTAGAGCTTTTATTTAAAGAGTCTACAACAAACAACATCAAGGTTATTGAGTTTCTTGATAAGTCAACATTAGGATATTCTGATAATACAGATTATACATATACGTTCGATGACAGAAAGATATTTACTCTTTTACCTGATTCAGAGATACTAAGACTATACGACAACGTACCTAAGATAGCTAAAGCTCAAACGGTAATGGGTAATAGGCTTGTGTACGGAAACTATAAAGAAGGGTATGATTTAAAAGATAAGTTTAATCAAGATTTAAGATTAGAGTTCTTTGCTAGTTTAAATAGTACGGTAATAGCTACATCTGATTTATTAGACTCTACTGGACCTGGATACTACTCGATTGGTCCTACACCTTCTACAATAAATAATTCTATAGTGTTTTTTGATTTATCAAATCAAGATGGAACAACAATAGAATTAACTGCTGGGTCTAGCATAACTTTAGACTTTACGATAGTGCATAGTCAGTTTACTGGAACTACTCCAGGAGCAACAACTTCAAATGTTGACATTGTATTTGATTATACTTTACCAACATATTTTCCTAATGCATATTCTCTTGCAACAAGCACAGATTTTATTGAAAAAATAGGAACGATTGCAAACATACAAACTGTAACTGACGCTTGCAACGGTTCTACTTTAACTGACCAGGTTAATTGCGCATTACCTTCTACTCTTGGAACATACACTAAAACAGCAAGTGGTATAAGTAATACAGGAGAGCCTATCGCAATTATATCTTCTCCAGCAAGCAATACTATTGGTCTTCAGTTAATAGCAATGAACTACGTTGACGGAGGTAATAACGCTTATGAGTTTTATGAAGTAAATAGTGCGACTGCTAGTTTTAGAAATACTGATACAGTTAGAAGTCTTCATAGTAACAGAGGTTATGAAGTTGGTATTGTTTATATGGATGAATATAATCGCTCATCTACGGCTCTTGTAAGCCCAAATAATACGATACAGATACCTTGTGCTAATTCAATAAATAAAAACGAATTACAGGTTACTATACCTCCTCAGCAGTTAGCTCCAAGTTGGGCTACTAGATATAAGTTTGTGTTAAAACCTACAGAAACTACATACGATACTATATACTCCAGTATTTATTTTCAAGACCCTGGGAGTAATGCAACATATTTTTTACTAGAAGGGGAGAATGCCAATAAGGTAGAAGAGGGAGATAGATACTTTGTAAAGTCTGATAGCAATGGCCCTATACTAAGATGCGTAGAAGCTACTGTTTTAGAGAAAGAAAATAAGTCAGCAGATTTTATTACTCCTTCAAATGGTTCAGCAGTTCCTTCAGGAACATACATGAAAATTAACCCTAATAACTTTTCTACAGTTAGGGAGGCTAACGATATAATAACACCAGGTTCTAAAACAGAACCTCAAGACACAGCAAATCAGTATCCTATATTGGCGTACCCAATGAATCTTGATGTACCTGACCCAGCTATTCCAGGAAGTACACATACAGATTATAATGTACCTGCTGGAAGTAGAATTGTAATGTCTATAAGACAAGAAAGATTAGGCCCAGGACAAGGAAATGGTAAATGCGAAAGAAGAATTAGTGAGCTAAATGTAGAGCTTGTATCTTCTACCACTTATGACAATATGCAGGATTGGTGGAATGGAGACAACGTAGAGGCGGTATTAAATGATGCGGTAACAGAAGTAGGCGGAAATACAGGGAGTATATCTAATGTTTATGAGCCCGCTACAGCCGCAACTAAACAAG
>Ga0129348_1000143_pt1 | contig 23915 bp, 16 predicted proteins | sample CPBDNA_4_FD_94424 | JGI IMG/M metagenome (GOLD analysis project Ga0129348, IMG submission 94424) | Freshwater to marine salinity gradient microbial communities from Chesapeake Bay, USA - CPBay_Sum_27_0.8_DNA | ecosystem: Environmental > Aquatic > Marine > Coastal | place: USA: Chesapeake Bay...
GAATAGGCCCAACTTCCCGGCTGCTTCATGCCAGTCCCTCGATCGGGGTCTCCCATCCAGTACCAGCCCCAGCCGGCCGACGGCAGATACTGGTGCGTGTTCTCATGCATCTGGGCGGCCACCGCCAACTGTTTGAGATTGTTGGCGCAGCTCGTGCGACGCCCCGCTTCCCGAGCACTCTGCACCGCAGGCAGCAGAAGCCCAACCAGAGTTCCAATGATCGCAATCACAACAAGCAGTTCCACGAGCGTGAAACCGCGGGGGTGTCGAGTGGTTCTCATGCCTAGCCGCCTTTCTCTTGCGGTGAACAAAAAGCAGTCTCAGAAAAAGAAAAAAAGGTGCTGATATGAATGCGGGACCGGGACTCGGTGAAATGTCTTTGGGAGCCGGCTGCTCACCGACTACGGAACGGCTTTGGCAAACTCCGCCTCTGCAAGTTCATCCATGCTGCCAAATGCAGTGGCAACGAGCCGCTTACCGTCTTGACCGGTTTGTTCATGGATGACCACAGCCTGTCCACGGAGGCCACTCTGCCCCGGCGCCGATGGAGGTGTTCCGGGCTGTCCATTCGCCGCACCGCTCCGCGGCTCCACGCCAAAAATGATCACGTAGGGAGCTCCGTCACGCGGCGAGACCAACGCCTCAGCCACGTTCTCGAGTCCCATCGATTTTCGCTGCGGCGGTGGCAACGACTCGAGAAATGAGCGGAACGACGCTTCATCCTCTGGCCCAACTCCGTCATGGCGAGCGGCATACTCTCCATACAGACGCCCAAGGGATGAGATCTTTGTCTGCGTCGTGGGGGGCGATGGCGGCGGGGTGCCGCCGCCGCAGCCGATCAGCAGCACGAGACAGCCGATGACGCACAGACCACACCAGCTTCGTTGGAAGAACTGGCGGCCTTGAAAGCGGTGAACACCGTTGAGGTACGTATCGCTCAGCATGGATCTCACGTTCTTGATGACAAGGCGGTTCGAGATGGGAGAAGGATCCCAATCGTCGGGAGCAAAGTTGGTGGGAACCCGATCTGTGGAAAACGCCCCGGGGGAGATCCACACCAAGCAGCCGCCACCAGCCTTCTGAATATTCCCCCAGCACCAGCGAGAGTTCCCGTCAGCACTGATCCCCACTTCGTTAGTATAGCAGAGCGATACCCCCATGACCCGCTCAAAAACACTGCAAAACGTTGACTTTTGCCACTCCCAGCGTTCCCATCGACGGCACCGTTTCTCCCTCGTTCCGTCAACCGGCCAGGTCGCGTCCCAGGAGCCACCACATGCTGCCCCGCTCAACTCACCGACTGTCCAGCTGGTCGCTCAGGACCTCGCTCGCAATGCTCGCAGCCGTCCTCAGCGTGCTTTCATCCACGGCTGCATTCGCTGCCGATCCGCAGTCCGAGACGAAGACACTACCGCTCAACATCGTGTTCATCATCGCTGACGACCTCGGCGTGATGGACACCACGCCCTACAACCCGGCCTGCTTCTACGAAACCCCCAACATCCAAAAACTTGCGGACACCGGGATGCGGTTCACCGATGGGTATGCCGCCTGCCCCGTCTGCTCTCCCACCCGTTCATCGGTACTCACCGGACAGTGGCCAGCTCGCACCCGCAACACCGACTACTTCGGCGCCCCAAACCAGTTCTTCGGCCAGAGCCTTCCGGAGAACTACGATCCCACCACCGATGGCAGCTTCGGCAGACATGGGAAACGTCCGCTCTGGCCAGCCCCATACCTCGGACAGCTTGCAGCCGATCACACCACGCTCGCCGAAGCGCTCAAGAGCCATGGCTACGCAACCTTCTTCGCTGGCAAGTGGCACCTTGGCCCCGAGGGCTCGTGGCCCGAAGACCATGGCTTCGATGTCAACAAAGGGGGAATCGAGCGGGGTGGCCCCTACGGTGGTGACAAATACTTTTCTCCCTATGGCAACCCGCGTCTTGCCGACGGTCCAGCCGGCGAACATCTCCCCGCTCGGCTTGCCGAAGAGACCGCCAGCTTTATCGGCGACCATGCCGACGCACCGTTCTTGGCCTACCTCTCCTTCTACTCCGTCCACACACCCCTGATGGCCCCACAGCCACTTGTGGATAAGTATCGAAGCCGTAAGGTCCAGCGGAAGCTTGAAGATCGTTTTGCTCCCGAGCCACCTCGCGAGAACCGTACTACCCAAGCCCATGCGGTCTATGCGGGCATGGTGGAGGCCATGGATGCAGCCGTCGGACGTGTGCTTGAAGCTCTCGATGAGCATGGCGTCGCCGACCACACGCTCGTGATCTTCACCGCCGACAACGGAGGCCTCTCCACGTCAGAGGGTTCCCCCACCTCAAACCTTCCGTATCGGGCAGGCAAAGGGTGGCTCTACGAGGGTGGCATCCGTGAGCCGGTGATTGTCCGCTGGCCTGGCGTGACAGCAGCCGGCAGCAGCTCCGCATGGCAGGTCACCTCCACCGATCACTACCCCACGATTCTCGAAGCCGCTGGCCTGCCCCCCCAGCCGATGCAGCACCGCGATGGAGTTTCGTACGCCGCCGCCCTGCACGATGCTTCACAGGCCACCCCCGAGCGTCCTCTCTTCTGGCACTACCCACACTGGGGTAACCAGGGAGGCACTCCTGGGGCAGCGGTCCGCAGCGGTGACTACAAACTCATCGAGTGGTACTGGGGCAAGGCTCCTGAACTTTTCAACCTGGCTGACGATCCAGGCGAGCAGCACAACCTTGCAGGAGAACACCCTGACAAAGTGGCCGACCTGATGACGCTGCTGAACGACTTCCGCCGCGACACACAGGCGGTCATGCCTGGCGTCAACCCAGCCCCGGAGACACCTTTCACCAAGTGGTGACTGCTCGCTAGAGCCCAAAAGTGCTGCTCGCTAGAGCCCAAAAGTGCTGCTCGCTAGAGCCCAAAAGTGATGTACGGCCCAAACGGACCGATCACCATGCCCACTCCCGATCGTTCCGGCAGATCTGAGAACGGAGGGGAGCCCACCGTCGGCTCATTGTCTCGATAGGGGGAATATGTTCCGGCCATCTGACGACGCGCGGCGGCAGCGGCTGCCGCATCGGCGGTTTGTTGCCGGTTTGCAGCTGCTGCATCGACGAGGTCCTGCCGCCGCGTCGCGAAGGCCTGCTGTTGCTGCTGCAACTCGGTCCGCTGCCGCTGAATCCTGTCGATCTCTTGGCGAAGTTGCTCTGAGGTCATTGTCGCTCGATTGGGCACCTGTTCGAGCAGTCGAGCACGCCGCTGATCTGACATCGCAGCCAGATATTCGCCGAGCCAGGCCTTGGCATCCTGAGCCTCGGGCGTGGCCAGGATTGCGAGCTTCGCGTCGAGATCATCGAGGAGATATTCCAACTCGTACGAACTCATCCCAACCACACGTGCATTGAAGTCGGCTTTGATCTGTGTGACCTCCTCGGCGTTATAGATCGTCTGCGACGAGAGCCATTGCCCAAACTCAAAAATCGCCCGCCTCCACCGTTCGCTCTGCATCAGTTCCATTTTGCGAGCGAGGTCGCCCTCGGGAGACGGGCTCTCTGGTGTCGTGGAAGCAGATCCGGCCGCAGGGGCGTCTGCGGCGACACCTCTTTGCAGAGGCCCGCTCACAAGGCAGACGACGACCATGCAGATCGGAGGCACAATGCTCTTTTGCTTCATCACTCGCTCCTCGCCGACGCAGCCTTGCCTGATGAACTTTCTCACAAAAACAGCCTCCTGCATGGGGGAGGCCATGGCACTCTACCGTATTCTAGGCATCGCGTGATCTGCCGAACGCACACACTCGCAGGAAACCTGTCATGCACTTCAGCGCTAACTGCCAAAAACCCTTCGGGCTCGCCTCACTTCTCATCCTCCTCTGGCTGACACCTCTGCAGGCGGATGACTGGCCGCAGTGGATGGGCCCCACACGCGACAACGTCTGGCATGAGGATGGGATCGTTGAAGCGTTTCCCAAGGGTGGCCCAGAGCGTCTGTGGAAAGCTGAGGTTGCAGGCGGCTATGCCGGCCCTGCCGTCGCCCAGGGCCGCGTGTTTGTCACAGACTACGTGCCCACTGACGCTGCTGCCCCCACCACGAACAACCCGGACACCATCACCGGTCGTGAGCGGGTGCACTGCCTGGACGCCGACACCGGCCGACAGCTCTGGCAGCACACCTGGCCGGTGGGCTACACGATTTCGTATCCAGCCGGCCCACGCTGCACCCCATTGATTGAAGAAGACCGCGTGTACGTGCTGGGAGCAGAAGGCCACCTCTATTGCCTTTCCGTGGAGACGGGTGACGTCGTCTGGTCGAAGCATCTGCGTGAGGCCTACCACACCACCACCGCGACCTGGGGCTACGCCAGCCACCCATTGATCGATGGCGAACGGCTGATCTGCATCGCAGGCACAGATCAGGCTCATGCCGTGGCCCTCAACAAGCACACCGGCGAAGAACTGTGGAGGGCTGGCACCGCTCCCGAACAGGGCTACTGCCCTCCGGTAATCATCGAGGCCGCGGGCGTGCGACAGCTGATTCTGATGAAGCCGGATGGGATGTATGCGGTCGTGCCAGAGACCGGCGAACTGCTCTGGGAGACTCCGTACAACGCCGACAACGGGTCGATCATCATGCAGCCGGTGAAGATTGGCGACTACCTCTACATCGGAGGCTTTCAGGAGAAGAACCTGCTCTTGAAGCTCACCAGCACAAGCCCTGGTGTTGAGGTGGTCTGGCGAAACAAACGGCAGCACGGCATCTCAGCGGTGAACGTGCAGCCGTTTGTGCTCGATGGTCACCTCTGTGGCTTTCACGAGAAGGGAGACCTCCGCATGGTAGCCATCCCGAGTGGCGAAGTGGTCTTGAGCAGTGGCGGTCCGCTGCCTGGGCGACTCGGAGGCTGCGGCACCGCGTTCTTCACCCGCCACAACAACCGATTCTTCCTGTTTACTGAAACCGGTGACCTCGTCATCGCGGAGCTTCGTCCGTCTGGCTACACCGAACGCGACCGGGCCCACCTGATCGATCCGAGTAACACAGCCTTTGGGCGGGATGTTGTCTGGTCGACGCCAGCCTTTGCCGAACAGTCCGTCTTCGTGCGAAATGACCGGGAAATCGTGCGGTACTCCCTCGCGGCCAGGCCGCAGCAGTAGCCACAAAAGCACGGTGACCAGGGGTGGCCGCCACTTCGTTACGGGATTGTAAGGTTCGCATGCTTGTGAGCCCCGAGCCGCATTTTTACGATTCAAAGCGGATTTTTCCCTCCCGCGGAACCGTTCTGTTCATGCTCGCCCACCAAGCCTTTGCCCCCTCGTTTCCCGCTCAGCCAGAGGCAGACGCGACCGACGCCTCGAAACCACCGCGACCGCTGACCGCAGACGACGCCGTCGCCACGCTGATGGCTGGCCATCAGCAGTTTCGCAAATGGGTGAGCCGGCTCCACCACCCCAGCGGTGAGCCCGAGGCTGAGGCTCTTCGTTCTACTGCCATGGTGCGTGAGCTCTTCCCAGAAGATCATGTCCCCGTCCAAGAGCCCTTCGCGATTGCGGTCGGCTGCGCAGATTCCCGTGTGCCGTTGCGGATGCTCTTTGGAAGCGTGGTGAACGACCTGTTCGAGGTGCGTGTGGCAGGGCAGGTGCTTGCTGATGAGTGTGTTGGCAGCATCGAATATGCGCTGCATCACCTGCCGAGCGTGAAGACCATCGTTGTGCTTGGCCACTCGGACTGTGGGGCAGTGCGGGCCGCCGTTGACAACTATCTCGACCCCTGTTGCCTGAAGACTGAGGAGATGTCGATTGGGTTTCGCTCGATCGTCAACCACATGCTTGGAGCGATCCTCCAGTCGGACCGCAGCCTGCAGATTGTTGCCGCTGAGACCAACACCCCGCTCTCTCCTGAGCAGTATCAGGCCTGCCTGCTCGAGGCCGTGGTCGCCATCAATGCTGCTACGATCGCTCATCGCATCGCCTACCTCACCGCAAAGCAAGGGCGTGACGATCTGAAGGTGGTCTACGGTGTCTACGACCTGCTCAGTCACGGAATCGTGCACCCGAGCAATGACCCGCAGGACCCCTCGTGGCAGCTGGGCCTGGTTGAGGCGCCAGCCACCTCTGCCGACGTCACCACGACCGCTCTGGCCGCCTGCCGTGCAGCGATTGCCAGTCCAGCCCGCACAAGCGATCAGCCCTCCAATCACCACGCCGGCTGCTGCTAATGCCACCGCGTTTCAGCTCGGGGTAGACTAGAGAGCGGCTGCTGAGCAGGCAGCAACTCACAGAGTCTCCCTCGGGGCGGGTGGCATGCAGAGAGGCAATGACAAGACTCACGTAGGCTGGGGCCGCTCCTTCACGGCCCTGTTCACGAAAACAGTCCTGCTCCTGGCAGGGCTTGCCTGGTGTCTGCCAGCCCCTGCCGCCAGGCCCGTCAGCTTTGACCATGACGTGCGGCCAATCCTCAAGGCGGCCTGCACCCACTGCCATGGTGAAGAAGAGACGATTGCCGGAGGCGTCGATCTGCGACTACGTCGCTTCCTGCTCGTGGAGGCTGAGAGTGGTGAGCCTGCGATTGTCCCAGGCGATCCTGCGGCCAGCCGTCTTGTCCAGCTGATTGAGTCAGGCGAAATGCCGCAGGAAGGCAAGCCGCTCAAGCCCGAGCAGATCGCCACCATTCGCAGCTGGATTGCCGCCGGGGCTCCGGTCGAGGCTGAAGAGCCTGAAGCTCTTCCCCCGGGGGCTTTCATCAGCGCTGCCGAACGAGCGCACTGGTCGTTTCAGCCTATTGCGGATCCTGACGTTCCTGACACTGCGAGCGATGAGCGATCACGAACCGAGGTCGACGCCTTTCTCCTGGAGCAGATGCGATCCAATGGGCTCACCTTCGCTCCCGATGCCGACCGGGCCACGCTGCTTCGCCGCGTCACCTTCGATCTGACGGGCCTTCCACCGACTCCGGAAGAGCTCACCGCCTTTCTCAACGATCCCGCGGACGACGCCTACGAACGCGTCGTTGACCGCCTTCTTGCTTCCCCAGCCTATGGTGAGCGTTGGGCGCGACACTGGCTCGACGTGACCGGCTACGCCGACTCCAACGGCCAAGTGGAGGCTGACTCACTACGCCCCCATGCCTGGCGATACCGCGACTATGTGGTCGACTCGCTGAATGCTGACAAGCCCTGGGACCTTTTCCTCACCGAGCAGCTGGCGGGCGATGAACTCGCAGGTGTGGTTGACGGTGAGACGCAGGAGGCAGTCCTCGATCCCACACGTCGTGAACTGCTGGTCGCGACGGGCTTTTTGCGGACAGCCCCCGATGGAACGGGCGACCGGCCAGCTGATGCCATCCTGGCTCGCAACGAGGTCGTTGCCGAACAGCTCAAGGTGGTCTCCTCGTCGCTGCTTGGGCTGACCGTTGGCTGCGCGCAGTGTCACGACCATCGCTTCGACCCCATCACGCAGGCCGACTACTACCGGCTGCGGGCTATCTTTGAGCCGGTCTTCGACACCGAGACTTGGAGAAATCCCGCCCAGCGGCTCTGCTCGCTGGCGACCCCCGAAGATCGGGCTGCTGCCGCTGAGATCGAGAAACAGGCGGCTGAAATCGATGCCGATGCCAAGACAATGGAGAAGACATTTCTCGATGAGATCTTCGAGAAAGAGATCGTGAAGCTTCCCGAGGAGGATCGCGAGCCCTATCGAGAGGCGAGAGCAACTCCGAAGGGCGAACAGACGCCCGAGCAGCAGGCGCTGATCAAGAAGTATCCCTCCGCTCTCGCACTCTACTCACTCGATCTCTACGACAAGGAAGCAAGCAATAAGGTCAAAGCTCGTCGAGCAGAAGCTACCGAACTCCGCAAGACGAAGCCTACCGAGCAGTTTCTCCGCGTGGCTCTCGAAGTTCGCGATCGGCTGCCAGAAACGCCGCTGCTGCATCGGGGGGACCCCGCCCAGCCCAAAGACGTCATCGCTCCCGGTGAGCTTTCGATTCTGGCCGGTCCAGCAGTGCTGCCCTTTGAGCCTGCGGCCGTCGACGGAGGCTCGAGTGGTCGTCGCTTGGCTTATGCCCGCTGGCTCACCAGCGGGGACCATCCGCTGCTGGCCCGAGTGCTGGTCAACCGTTTCTGGATGCATCACTTCGGCGAAGGACTGGTGGCCAGCGAAGGCGACTTTGGACTGGCAGGTGAACTGCCCAGTCATCCGGCACTCCTCGACTGGCTGGCTCGCCGGTTCATGGCCGATGGCTGGAGGCTCAAGCCGCTGCACAGGCTGCTTGTCACGAGCACGGCCTATCGTCAGCAGGCCCGCAATCGTGACGCTGAGAAACGTGATCCCGACAATCGTCTGCTTGCTCGCTGGCAGGTGCGGCGTCTCGATGCCGAGTCAATCCGTGATGCCATGCTCGCTGTCAGCAATATGCTCTCGAGCGAACAGGGGGGGCCAGCATTGAGTGTCGGCCGCGACGACCTCGGTCGCATCGTCATCGGCCAAGAGCAGTACAACGTCAACGGGGACATCGTCGGTATCGAGGGGGGCGAAGCAAAGGAAAGCCGACGGTCGCTCTATGTACTGCGTCGACGCTCCACTCCGCTGACGTCACTGGCGACGTTTGATGCTCCAACAATGCTCCCCAACTGTGAACAGCGGATCTCCAGCACGGTCGCCCCGCAGTCGCTGTTCATGCTCAATGACACTTTTGTGCTTGAGACGTCACAGGCGATCACCACCAGACTGCGAGAGGAACATGCGGGCGATCTGCGTGCCCAGCTCACTCGCGTCTGGCTGCTGCTAACCTCCCATGAGCCCACGGCCGACGATCTGAATGAAGGGCTCGGCTTTGTCGCAGAACAGGCAGAGTCGCTGCGACAGAAGCACGCCGCTGAGGCAAAACCGACCGCTGATGATGCCGCACCTCCCGATCCGCAGGCCGAGGCGGTCGCAAGCTACTGCCAGGTCCTGCTGAGCTCGTCGCGTTTCCTCTACGTGGAATAACTGCCATGTCACCACACCACCAGCTCTGCTCCCGCCGTCACCTGCTCCACGCTGGCGGCTTTGGTCTTGGCAGTTTCGCTTTGGCCAGCCTTCTTCAGGACGACGGCCTGCTGGCGGCGCCCGCCAAACCGCCACTCGAGATCCCAGAACGGTTCGACACGCTACCCAAGCGGCCCCAGTTTGAGCCACAGGCAAAGGCGATGATCTCGCTGTTCATGATGGGCGGGCCATCGCAGATGGATCTCTTCGATCCCAAGCCGATGCTCACCAAATACGACGGCGAGGTGTTTCCGGGGGAGATTAAATACGACAACGTCGCTCAGGCGTCATCGAAGGTCTTCGGATCGCCTTGGAAGTTTGCGCCACAGGGGCAGTGTGGCATGGAGCTGAGCGAGCTGGTGCCTCACCTCAGCGGCATCGCAGATAAGATCACACTTATTCGCTCGATGCACTCTGGTGTCAACAACCACCTCCAGGCACTCAACGCGATCAACACCGGGCTGAGCACCTCTGGCCGCCCTGCTCTCGGCAGCTGGGTGACCTACGCGCTTGGCTGCGAGACCCGCGACCTGCCCGCCTACATGGTGCTCGGTCACCCCTCAGGCCTACCGACGTTTCAGGAGGCCCACTTCACCAACGCCTGGCTCCCGTCGGTTTATCAAGGCACACTTGTCCGAGCGACTGAGCCGAGGATTCTGAATCTCGATCCGGCGGCCCACCTCGCGGGAGCACCGCAGGAGCGACAGCTCGCCCTGCTCCAGCGTCTCAACGAGCGACATCTCGCTGACCATCCCACGCATGACGACCTCTCCGCCCGGATCGCCTCCTATGAGCTGGCAGCCCGCATGCAGGTGGCGGCCAAGGAGGCCCTCGACATTTCTCGCGAGCCCTCACACGTGCTTTCTGCCTATGGCATCGATGAAGATGCCACCCGCGATTACGGCACCCGCTGCCTGATCGCCCGGCGACTTGTTGAGCGTGGGGTGCGGTTTGTGCAGGTGCTCAACAACGGCCAGTCCTGGGATCAGCATGGCAATCTGAAGAAGGCTCTGCCGAACCTCTGCCGCGCCGTCGACAAGCCCTCGGCAGCCCTAGTGACAGACCTTGAGCAGCGCGGGCTCCTCGAGTCGACAGTGGTTCATTGGGGTGGCGAGATGGGACGTCTCCCTGTTCGGCAGAATGACACCACCCCTGAGGCGTGGGGCCGTGACCACAACACCTACGGTTTTTCACAGTGGGTCGCTGGAGGAGGGTTCCGCCGTGGACATGTCCACGGAGCAACTGACGAATGGAGTCATAAAGCTGTCGAAGACGTGGTGCATCACTACGACTGGCATGCCACCCTGCTGCACTGCTTTGGCTTCGACCACGCACAGCTGCAGTTCATCCGGGCAGGACGAAACGAGACCATCACTGCTGGGCAGGAAGCCCGCGTGGTGCACGAACTCCTGGGGTAAGCCTCCCGGTTCGCATTGCAGCGAGGCCTCCGTTTTGGCTCAAGCCCATGTCCCCACAACGCCGAGCGAGTGGTGGAGATGGCTGTGGCCTAGAGAATGCTCGCCTGAGCCGCCAGCAGACCTGACCAGGCGGAGATTTCTGATGGACCAGCGTGGCTTGATTACGGTGTATCGGCGTCTCGCTCTTGGAGCGTGCGTTCTCTGCGGCCTGGCGTTTTCTGTGAATGCGAGCGCTCAGCAGCTTGGGCCGACCTCTGCTCGGTCAGCAACTGCCGGGCAGTGGCCCGCATCTCCACCACGCCGAATCTACGTTCTCCCCTTCTACATGGACCCGGCGCTGCAGGCGGAACTTGAGCAGGCAAAATCGGCAGGTGTGATTCCACGCGGCCCAGTTCGGCAGCTGCTCGCCGAGCGTCCCACCGTGGTCAACATGGTGACGGGCAACAATCCTGACGCCCCGGTTGGAGGCGTGGTCGCCAAGCTGGTTGCCGACGAGATGGCCGCTGCTGGCTGGCCGGTCGTGTTCTGGGCTCAACCCACGCCACCTCCACCCGATGGCTGGCGGCTTGGTGGACAGGTGGTGCTCGCCGATGAGGGCAGTGCCGCGGCCCGCAACATCGTGGGCTTCGGCGTGGGCAATAAGCATGTCGGCATCGACGTTGGCCTGGCCGATCCTGCTCACGTCGGAGGTGAACCCTTCTGGATTCTCGACAGCTCTGACCGGGGCCGAATGACCCCTGGCACCGCCGCCGTCGGTGCCCTGGCTGGTTTTAATCCCGCGGTGATCGTGGGGAAGCATGTTGCCTCGACCAGCGGCATCTCCGATGTCACGCAGCAGAAGCGAATCGCAGACGAGATTGCCACATCAGTAGCCCAGGCCATCAACGAGCATCCTTTCGTTCGCTGAACTCACACGACACGCACACCTCACTCGACACGCAGTGCAGGCTGAGATCACTTGATCAGCGAGACCTGGCCTGAGGTCAGATCGTAGTAACCGCCCACGATCATGATCTCGCCGGCCGCCTCCATCTTCTGAAGAATCTCACTTTCTTCACGGATGGTTGCGAGTGCCAGACGGACATTCTCTCGGCAGACATGGGCCACAAACCCAGGATTGGTGCTGCTCCGCTCGCCTTCAAAGACGCTCTGTTTCAGAGCTGGGCGAATCTTCGCCAGCATCGGCGTGATGTTGCCAAGCTGGACATCGTCAATCGCGGCAGCAACGGCCCCGCAGTTCGTATGGCCAATCACCATGATCAGTTTGGCGCCGGCGACATGACAGCCAAACTCCATGCTACCGAGGATGTCTTCGTTGACGAAGTTACCCGCCACACGGGCCACAAAAATGTCGCCAATGCCTCGATCGAAGACATCCTCCACAGGGATTCTGCTGTCGAGACAAGAGAGCACAACCGCTTTGGGATACTGTCCAGCAAAGGCTTCCCGAACCCGCTGCGAGTGATTGCGGAGGGTCAGGTCATCTTCGACAAACCGTCGATTTCCAGCCATCAACTCGTCGAGGACCGCCTGGGGAGTGAGCGACTGCTGCTGCTGCTGCGTTAAGACACCGCGGAGCGCGGCAGCCTCCGTCGCCTCGACAACAGTCGATTCCAGCAGCGAATCTTCCGCGAACGCAAGCCGTCCACCAAAGGTCACAACGCTGATCACGCCGACGAGGCACGCACACACACACGCAATGCCATTCTTGTCACCTACATTCATCACGTGATCCTCTCACTGGAAATGACAGTTCTTCTCACCCACCGTCTCCACACGCCCGCCTAATCATTCAGAGACCTGCGTGTGCGATATGGCACGAGCACGCATACTAAGAGGATATCACGCCTGCCACGGGTGTTGCTTGACGCTCATCACTGCCCTCGCAGAAATGCCTGGCCTTCCTCATGACACGCTTCTTTTCTCCGCCCTGCGATCGCAGCATCGTCCGAAGGCTGATGTGGGCTGCAGCAATGATGAGTCTGCTTGGCAGTCATTCGCTGCGAGCCAATGAGGTTCAGCAGCCGCCGACCGCTACCCTCGACTCACTCCAGGCATATCTTGCTGCTGGAGGCCAACTTTCCGACCTTCCAGACCAGCCGTTTTGCCGGCAGCCACTTTCCAAGGAAGAGGCGGCGGAGGCAAAAGATCTGCTTGTTGCTGCACGAACGGCATCTGTGCGCGAGGCAAGACAGTCAGAGCGTCGTGCCGAGATCCTTGAAGAGGGTGCTCTGCGGATGCGGTTCTCGGTGAAGGTGTTTGGTGATCCCTTAGCTGATGGCCGCAGTCTCTATATCTCTCTGCACGGCGGAGGCGGTGCCCCCTCACAGGTCAACGACAGCCAGTGGCAAAACCAGCAACGACTCTACGAGCTACAGGAAGGCGTCTACGTCACACCGCGTGCACCAACAGACACATGGAACCTCTGGCACCAAGCTCACATCGACCGCCTCCTCGATCGGCTGATTGATGTTATGGCGACGACCGAAGGTGTTGATCGTAATCGTGTCTATCTGATGGGCTACTCCGCAGGGGGAGATGGCGTCTACCAGCTTGCTCCACGCATGGCAGATCGCTGGGCAGCAGCTGCGATGATGGCAGGGCATCCGAACGATGCCTCTCCTGTGAATCTTCGCAATCTGCCTTTCACTCTCCATGTTGGTGAACGCGACACCGCCTACAATCGCAGTGGTGTTGCCCGCGAATGGCAACAGCAACTCGCCTCACTGCAGACTGACGATCCTGGTGGGTATGAGCACTCCGTGACGATTCACCCCGGACTCGGGCATTGGATGAATCGTCTCGATGCGGCTGCGGTTCCCTGGATGGCTACGCATACTCGCAATCCGACCCCCAAACGGATTGTCTGGAAGCAGGACGATGTGCTGCACTCACGGCTCTACTGGCTGTCAGTCGAATCCTCAGATCACAAAACTGGCGCCACCGTGATCGCTCAAGTGAACGGCCAGCGTGTGACGGTGACCTCATCTGATATCTCACAGGTGACGGTCTGTCTTGATGATCGACTCGTTGATCTTGACCAGCCCGTGAGTTTCATCGTGAACGATCGACAGCTGCCACCGAAGCAGCTACCTCGAACGATCGCCTCGTTGGCGACCACGCTTTGTGACCGCGGCGACCCTGACTTGATGTTCCCAACATCCATAAAGCTCCCACTTGCGCAACCGTGAGTCGCCATGAAGGCACACGGCCATCAGAGCCCTAAAAAAAGGGGGCAGAAACAGAACTCCAGGCGTGCGCAACCGTTCAACAAGGAATGCCGCACCATTGCTGAGAGGAGATTTCGATGCATTGCACACCCAGGCAGATGTTTCTTGGCGGTGGCCTTCTCACGTTCGCTCTGGTTGTGACTGTGGTGCTGGCCCAGCCTCCACGATTGCGGCGGCACACTGCCACCACTGCGGAGCCGGTCAGGCTTGTGCCGGCTGACCGACAGCCGCCTGCAGCGAACCGAGTCTCGATCACCGTTGAGAACGGGGCTCGCATCATCTCGTCCAACGACATCCCCGAGCATGCTGTCGGTGCCTTTCCCAATCGTGGCAATCCACACGCAATCAGCGAGCAGGCCTGGCGGGTCCGCCTGCCTCTTGAGCCGAAGGCAAACGCCCAGCCGCTGATGCTCCACGATCCAGGCCGACGTGGGCCACCGATTCCCTTTGGTATCGGCGTGAACGGCGTGCTGTTTGATCCAGGCACCGCCGAGTTTTGGATGGGAGACCGCGAGGCGGGCTGGAACTACGAGGCACTCGGGGGAGCGGTCTCCCTCGGCCTGGATGCAAACCACGCCCACGTGCAGCCGGGCGGTCTCTACCACTACCACGGCCTCCCCACAGGTCTTCTCGCAGATCTGGGGCTCACGTCCCTCACCAGCACGGTCCACTCGCCGTTGGTCGGCTGGGCTGCAGATGGCTTTCCGATCTATTGCCTGTTCGGCTACAGCGACGCGGATGCCGCCACATCGTCGGTCACAAAGCTCACCAGCAGCTACCGGCTCAAAGAAGGTCTGCGGCCTGCAGGGCCAACCAGTCCTGGCGGAAGGTATGACGGAGCCTTCGTGCAGGACTACGAGTATGTCCAAGGCTCGGGCGACCTCGACGAGTGCAACGGCCGCGTCTGTGTCACCCCAGAGTTTCCCGGTGGGACATACGCCTATTTCCTCACCGAGGACTGGCCCGTGATCCCTCGCGGCTTCCGCGGCACGCCGGTCACCATGCGGGAGCCAGCCCGAGGTCCCGGCGGCCGGCGGCCTCCTCCACCTGGCGGACGGCGTCCTCCAAGCCGTTAGGACGCAGCTAGGGAGCACGACGTCAAGCTACACCATCCCGGCCCACTGCGAAGCGTCGACGCCGTAACCACACTCCAGCTCCAAGAACACTGCCACCGGCGAGCAGCACCCACGTCGATGGCTCGGGCACTGTGATCACGCTACTTATCCAGACGGAGTTGGCGGGAATCGAAGTTGAGTAGCTCACACTGGGCTTCTCTGTATTCGTCGCCGGCTCAAGCGTCCACACGCCGCTTTGATTCAGGTAGAGCCCGCCGTAGTCGAAGACAGATACCGAAAGCGTGGGTCCTTCTACCGTTTCTCGGACCTGTACTGGACCGACCGCATAGTTGATGCCAGCAAGCCGCACCTCGCCGTTCTCAAGCATGAAAACGGGCCCACCTGAGTCACCCGTCGACAACGTGCCTTCGTTGCTGCCCCCTCCAGAGTTGAACTCGTAAGCCAACTGCGTTCCAGCAGCGCCACCGTCAGCAAGTCCCGTGAGCGTGTTTGTGCCCCAACTGCGATTGCCGGTGGATGCGCCCCAGGTCCAGCCCTTGTTTTCCGTGCCAGTTGGAAACCGTTGGCCGACCACGTTGGTGTCGGTGCGAGACAGTCCGCGACCAAAGATGGTCATCGCCTGGTTCTGAGTAAAGGTGCCTTCATACATCGGCACGATCTTGTCAGTCGGAAACGTGCCGCTGATCTGATAGATAGCGAGATCGCTACTCGGATCAGTAAATCGAGCCGTCGTTGTGTAACTCGATGTATCGAGAAAGGTGATCGACTGACCGGTTAAGTTGCCAAGGTGCTTTGCTGTAACGAAGAACTGCGACGAGATCGGCGTTCCCATAAACGATCCGAAATTCCCCACCTGATTCCACCGCGTCGCGAGATCAGGGTCTGTCGGCGCAGACGTGTTTCCTGCAGACGAGCCGAGGATGACGACTGCCTCAGCCCGATCGTGAGACACGAGACATGATGCTACGAGTCCAGCAGCGATCATGCATGTAGACAACTGCTGCCTGAACGTCACAGCACGCGACATCACGCCTCTCCTCTCAGAGGATGTGGCAAACCGGATTTTTTGGGTGGACATAGAGCTCCTCCGCGAACAACACCAGGCTGTGGCTCCACTCCACGACAGACACACCGCACGAGCTCAATATCCGGCTTCACCACCGCACGTTCACACCAAACGTGCAGCCGGCTGTCAGACACCGCGTTGCAGGAGACACCGCTCACTGACAGAAAAGACACTCGTGCATGCAGCACCCTCACGTTCTGCGGTGGCCGATCGGGCTACCGCCAGAGGAGGCATGTCAGTTGTGGATGGAACTCACGAGCGACTTCAGAAAGAAATGCGGAAGAGAATCGACCCTCCCGTTTCTTAAGAATAGACGCTTTCGGCCGGACGCGTCAATTCGTCGGTCTCTCCGCCGGCCCCTTCGCTCTCCGCCCCTCCCCCGCTAGGCTGCCGGCATGTTTCTCACCGAAGGACTCCTGGGCTACGTGCTCTTGGCAGCCGTGACCTTCCTCGCCGGGGCGATCAACTCTGTCGCCGGGGGAGGCACGATTCTGACGTTTCCATTGCTGACAGCGATCCTGCCGGACACGCCGTCGCGAATGGTGCTGGCGAATGTCACCAGCACCCTGGGGCTGTTTCCGAGCGCCGCGGTATCGACCTGGGCCTACCGCCGAGAGCGGGAAAATCTGCCGAACTGGGCTCGCTGGCTGTTCGTGCCGTGCCTAGCGGGAGCGATCGGCGGTGCAGGCCTGCTGATCGTGCTCCCTCCGGAGTGGTTTGAGCGGCTAGTGCCCTGGCTGATTCTCTCGGCCGCCGTGCTGTTTGCCGTGCAGCCACAGCTCTCCAAACTGGCCATCCGAGGTGCTGCCGAGCGGCCAGAGCAGCCGCAGGTTGCCAGCGTCCGCACGGCCATGATTGCTCAGTTTTTTGTCTCGCTCTACGGCGGCTACTTCGGCGCCGGCATGGGCATCGTGATGCTCGCCATGCTCGGGGCCCTTGGCCTCGGTGACATCCACAAACTCAACGGAGTGAAGAACCTGCTGGCGATGCTGGTCAACGGGATGGCCGCAGTGATGCTCGCGACTCTGGCCCTCATCGGCATCAGTGAAGCTTCATGGGTGCACGTCGCCTTGATGGCCATCACTGGATCGTGTGGGTCGCTCTCGGGCTCGCTCCTCGCTCGCCGCATGCCGGCAAAGGCAGTGCGGAGGATCGTGGCTGCCATCGGATTCGGCCTCGCCGCCTACTACATGCTCAAGGGTTGAGCAGCACACGGCCGGAGCTGATCGCTTCCCAACCGCCCGACTGCCAAACAACCGCCTGACCGCCAAACAGCGTTACCGGCCGACTGCCGCCTCGCCCCAGACTGCTGGCACCTCAAAGCCTGGCGGTGGATTGTTTGGCAGGAGGTGTGGAGCTACTGCCTCGGCAGCCAGCTCTGCAAGCTTCGCCTTCAGCCTCGCCAACACCTCGGGCTGCGTGCTGGAGAGATCATGCTCTTCGGCGGGATCTTCCGCGATGTTGAAGAGTTCCCAGCTGTCTTCGGCGGGCCCCTTGATCGAGTTTGCTCCGAGGTCTCCGTTCCGCAGCAGCTTCCAGTCGCCCATCCGCAGGGCCCCAGCAAACGGCGTACTGTTGTGGAGCACAAACCTGTGCGGCGTTGGCTCACCGTTGGCGATCGTCGGCCAGATATTCTTCCCGTCGAGGGCCTTCCCTGCATGTGAAGCCATACCGGTGAGATGGAGCAGTGTGGGCAGCAGGTCGGTGATGTGCATCGGCTCATTCACAACGCCGCCCGCCTCAAGCCGTTTGGGCCAGGCCATGATCGCAGGCACTCGCACCCCACCCTCGTAGAGCGTGCCCTTCCCTGCTCGAAACGGTCCGTTCGATCCCAGCTGGCGGATCCCTCCATTGTCGGAACAGAAGAAGACCAGCGTGTTCTCCCCCTGCGGCCCCATCGCTTCCACAGCGGCAAGGATCTCGCCTACGGCGTCGTCCATGCTCGTCACCATTGCGGCATAGGTCGCCCGCCGTTGATCTTTCCAGTCGGCATACCTCGCCCGGTCCTCTTCCTTCGCCTGCAGCGGTGTGTGAGGAGCGTTAAAGGGCACATAGAGAAACAGTGGCCGGTTGGCTGGGTGCTCGCGAAGCACACGCACCGCCTCGCGACCGATGAGGTCGGTTGTGTACCCCTCGTCGTCATTGCGTCGATCATTCTTGTGCCAGTCGTGGCCGCCATCACGGTCATGGGTGAAGTAGTCGAGAGCGCCGTTGTAATGGCCATACTGCTGATCAAAGCCACGGCTGGTCGGCAGATAGCCCGGCTCCGCATGGCCGAGATGCCACTTGCCGACGATCGCCGTGCGATACCCAATCTCTCGCAGCATGTCTGGCAGCGTCTGCTCATCCTGCGGCAGGCCGTGCGTCGCCCAAGGACGCACCACTCCACACTGCAGCCCAAGCCGCATCGGATAACGTCCCGTCATCAAGGCGGCACGTGTTGGCGAACAGACCGGCTGTGCATAGAACTGCTCCAGTCGCACCCCTTTGGCAGCAAGTCGATCGAGATGCGGCGTGGCAATCCGACTCCCGTGATAGCCCACATCCCCCCAGCCGAGGTCATCCGCCAGCAGGATCACGATGTTCGGCGGTGCGATCTGGGCATCAGCGGCCGCAGCTCTGCCGACCAGCACTCCCGCACAAACGATCATCAGCACCGCCATCGTCCGCTGCCGCATCTGCATCGCTTTCTCTCTATTGAAACCCGGCCTGTTCATGCCAACAGCTCCTCAATCACCTCACCACCGAACTGACTGAGCTGCTTAAACCTTCCAGCGTGGTAGTAGGTCAGCCGGCTGTCATCGAGCCCAAGCAGTCTCAGAAGCGTGACATGCAGATCGCGAACATGATGCACGCATTCCACTGCCTCGCTCCCGGTCTCGTCGGTCGCCCCGATCGTATGCCCTGCTTTCACGCCACCGCCCGCCATCCAGATCGTCATCGCCTTGGCATTGTGATCGCGGCCATAGGCAGTGCCCCCACGGATGCCATTGTCTGGCGAACGCCCAAACTCGCCACACCAGACAACCAGCGTTGACTCCAACAGGCCCCGCTGCCGCAGGTCGGCGATCAACGCGGCAATCGGCTGATCAACGGCCCGCACCAGTTGGCCGTGAGCTCGCTCAATATAGTCGTGGCTATCCCAGGAGCCGTGGTAGAGCTGCACAAACCGCACTCCTTCTTCAATCAGTTTGCGGGCGAGCAAGCATTTGCGTCCAAAGCCATCGGTCGGCTCACTCCCGACACCGTAACGGTCAAGCGTCGCCGCATCTTCGCTGGCCAAATCAAGGACCTGTGGCACTTCCATCTGCATGCGGAAGGCAAGCTCATAGTTCGCCATCCGGGCAGCGAGTTCATCATGTCCCGGGTGCCGCGTGGCATGCTCCTGGTTGAGAGCTTCGATCAGGTCAAGCGTCTGCCGTTGACGATGCCTCGACACTCCGGGCGGTGGCTGGAGATCGAGGATTGGCGAACCGTTAGGACGCAGCGGCGTCCCCTGGTGATGTGCTGGCAAGAAGCCGTTGCCCCAGTTCGCAGCTCCCCCTTGTGGAAAGGAGGCTGCCGGCAGCACCACAAAGCCGGGCAGGTCTTGGTTCAACGTGCCCAGCCCGTAGGTCGTCCAGGCTCCAATCGCAGGATCGCCACCAAAGCGATTCCCGCAGTTCATCTGGTACATCGCCGTGGGGTGATTCACGCTCTCCACCTGGCAGCCGCGGTAAAAGCAGAGCTCATCAGCCACGCCCGCGAGATGCTCCCAGTTTTCCGCCATCGCCACTCCCGACTCCCCCGCCCTGCGAAAACGAAACGGACTCTGCACGTAATACCGCTCGCCACTCTCCATCGCCGACTTGTCCTGTCCATTCCGCACAAATGCTTCCAGGTGCAGATCGGCCAGCTTTGGCTTCGGATCGAAGGTGTCGATGTGTGAGGGCCCACCCTCCATCATCAAGAAGATGCACCGCTGGGCTTTGGCCGGCAGCTGCTGTGGCTTGGGCTGCAATGGCCCCTCGGCTGCAGGCGTTTCCTTCGCCAGGTCACTCGCCATCACGGCGGTGAAGGCCACGCTTCCAAGCGACGCAGCAAGGCCATAGACGGCGTCGCGACGACGCAGCGGCTGTCCCGCACTCCACTGGAAGTTTTTCATGGCTCAGTCCTCTCGCATGCTGGCTCGCTGGCAGTCTGCGGCCCTCTTAGTAGAGGTACACAAACTCGTTGCTGTTGAAGATCGCCAGGCAGATATCTGCGAAGGCACGGGTATGGCGGTCGACATCCGCCGGCTGGAGGTCTGGCACAAAGTCTTCAGCAGCGGGAAGGGTTTCCGTAAAGCGAAAGGTGTCACCGGTGTTCTCTTCGACCGCTTCCCGTTCCACCTGCGTGGGCCATGCCTCCCAACGCGGCGTCTCCTCCGGCAGTGACTGCTCAATCTCCTCCCAGGCCTGCAGCAGTCTTTGTGTCTCACGGTCACGCGGGGTGCGGCCATACGCGAGTGCGAGGCAGCGTGCCACGGCCGCCTCGTCGCTGTCTGTTTCCTGAAGACACCGAACAGCAGTGGCCACCGCACGCTGGGTCATCCTTCTGCTGTTGAGCATGGCGAACACCTGCGGCGTAACATTGGAAGCCTCCCGACGTTCGCAGGAGAAGTCGGCGGGGGGAGCGTTAAAGACCTCGACCATCGGATCGGTGAGACCACGCAATCGACAGGCGTAGAGCGTGCGGCGGTGCCGCTGATGTGGCAGGGGGTCTGGTGTCCAGGCTGCCGCAAACGCGCCCATCACCTGCCGGGGCTGGAGAGCCACCTCACGATTGATCTCGGGATAACAGGGGACGCCTCCCACCTCCGTGTTGAGCTCACCGCTCACAGCGAGCATCGCGTCCCGCAGTTCTTCTGCAGAGAGCCGCCGTGGCGGAAAGACGGCATAGGCCGTCAGACTCGGATCGCATTCCCGAAGTCTCTCGGGCTGTGGATGTTCTGCTGCTCGCTGGTAGGCGGAGGTCGCCATAATCTCCCGGTGCAAGGCCTTCAGTGACCAGCCAGTTTCCACCAGTCGATCGGCGAGATACTCCAGGAGCTGCGGATGGGTCGGTCGGCCGCCGGTGTCGCCAAAGTTGTTGGGGTTGGCCGCCAGCGGGGTGCCGAAGTGCCACATCCAGACCCGGTTGACGATCGTCCGCGTTGTCAGCGGGTTGCGGGCGTCGGCAATCCAGCGGGCAAGGCCCAGCCTACGGCCGCGGACCTGCTCGGTAATCGGCTCTTCCAGCAGCCCGTTGAGTATGGACAACACGCCTGGCTGCACCAGCTCCCCCGGAGCAAAAGGATCGCCCCCCACGAGCACATGGGTGTCGTCTGCCTCGGCATCATCCGACAGCTTCTGAGGTGGTCGCACAGGGGCCGTGATCGACTTCGTGCGTGGGGTGGGGCCGTCGTAGACCGCAAGCGCGTAGGGCTCGTAGGTCTCTTCTTCAAAGACCAATCGCTGCAACCCTTTGCGGGCCACCCGCTCACGCCCAAACTGCTCGGTCGTAAAGCCAACGAGCTTGGGTGGATACGCATCCTCACTGGCTTCTTTGGCGATCCTTCTCCGAGCGGCAGGAAAAACATCTCCGGCATCCCTCGCCGAGCACTCGGCCACGATCTCTTGCCACCGCTGATCCGACAGTCCGTTGGTGGCATACCAGGCAGTCGCATTCTCCAGGAGCACCGCATCGAGTTCCCGCAAGGTCGCCTGATACCGCTGACGACGCTCGGCCAGATACGCCTGTCTGTCAAAGCCTGAGGTCTGCTCCTCCGGTAGCCAGGCGGCTGCCCGCTCTGCAAGCTGGGTCGTGGCAAACACCGCCTGGATGCTGTAGTAGTCACTCGTTGGCACGGGATCGAACATGTGATCGTGGCAGCGGGCACACTGCAGCGAGTGGGCGAGAAACGTCTCTCCGACACTGTTGGTCACATCATCGAGAAACCGCTGCCGGGCAACGCGAGCGACCTCCATCCCTGTCAGCTCCCACGGCCCCATCCGCAGAAAGCCTGTGGCAACGATCCGTTCTGGGTTGCTGGGATCGAGTTCATCACCAGCAATCTGCTCAATCACAAACTGGTCGTAGGGTGTGTCGTTGTTGAACGACCGCACGACATAGTCGCGATACCGCCAGGCGCCACCCCGGTGGAAGTCATTCGCCAGACCTGAGGAATCGGCGTATCGCACGACATCGAGCCAGTGCTGAGCCATCCGCTCCCCGTAGTGTGGTGAACTCAGCAGCCGCTCAACCACCGCAGCAAAGGCCTCCGCCAGTGGTCGTGGATCGTCGACAAAGGCTGCACACTCCTGCGGCGTCGGCGGCAGACCTGTGAGGTCAAAGCTGGCACGCCGCAGCAGGGTCTCCCGGTCTGCCGCTGCGGCCGGCTCAAGGCCTGTGGCCATCGCCTGCTCGATCAGCTGATCAATCGGCGTGCGAGAATCGTCGACCGCTGTGGCAGGTGGCTCGACCGGCTGATATGCCCACTGAGCTTCGTCGTCCTGAGCTTCGTCGTCCTGTGCTCCGTCGTCCTGTGCTTCGTCGTCCTGCACGTCCTCATGCTGTGCGTCACCGTCTTCGGCAGCCGCCCTCGCCAGCCAACTTTCGTTGATAACACAGATGCAGCCAAGGCAGGCTGCCCCGATGACAAACGCCCATACACGATGAGCGATGCTCCAGCGGGCCACGTCGCGATCTGCTCCACCTTCGCCAGCCATCCGCCGCCTCACTTGGAGAAACTGGTCAGCGTCTGCCGGGTGGCCACTGGATACCAGCCGTCAATTTCTGCCGCGAGCTTGGCCACTAGATCTGGGTGCTCTCCGGCCACGTTCTGCTCTTCATGCGGGTCAGCGAGAAGGTCGAATAGCTGAGGCCGCCTCTCTTCACGCGGATGACTCGATGCATACCGATTCACCTCACCATCGTATGTCAGCAGTAGCTTCCATCGGCCATGGATACACCAGCGATAGAGCAGGGATGCCTCTGGATCGTTGATGTCGGCGATGTCGTGGGCAAAACCCTCGCCAAAGAGAGTCTCGCGGGAAATCGCATCTCCCGTCTCTAAGGCGGGCAGCAGGTTCAGTCCTGGGAGATCATCGGGGATCGCAACGCCAGCCGCTGCGAGCATGGTCGGCACGAGATCGATGCTGCTGACAAGCTCTGGTCGGCTGGCGGGCTTCAGTCGGCCTGGCCAGGAGAACATGATCGGCGTCCGCACGCCCCCTTCGTAAGGCGTCTGCTTTGACCGCGGCGCGTAGCCGTTCTTATCAGGGCTCTGTATCCAGCCGTTGTCGGTGACGTAGACAACCAGGGTGTTCTCTCGAATACCACGCTCGTCGAGGTGATCGACAAGAGTCCCGCATGTCTCATCAAACCATTCACACATCGCGTAGTAGCGGGCAACGGTCAGCGGCAGCCCGAGCGAACGGTAGTGCGCAAGCAGACGCTCTGGTGGGTTGTGCGGCGTGTGTGGCAGAAACGGGGCATACCAGAGAAAGAACGGTTTCTCGTCTTCCACTGCCTGATCAATGAAGTCAGTAACCGGCTGCATCCCTTCGCGGCCGATCTTGAGTCCATCATCTCCATGTCGGCCACCGGGCTGTGGAAAGCCGCGGGTCATGCCAGCGGTAAACCCTCCACGGCGGAAGTTGCCTTCCCACCACTTGCCACTCTGATGCGACACATAGCCCTCTGCAGCCAGCAGCTGTGGCACCGTCTGGCAGGCGTCAATCTTTGCGATCAACGCTGCCCGCTGATCCTTGTATTCCTGTGAATCCGGCTTCGCATACTTTGGCGAGGGGTCATTGCCAGTCACACCATGCTGATGGGCATAACGACCAGTGATCATCGACATCAGCGATGGACGACAGAGCGCCGTCGGCACATACCCTCTCTCAAAGACCACGCTCTGCGATGCCAGCCGGTCGAGATGCGGGGTGCGGATCTGCGGATGCCCCATGAAGCCATAATCCGTCCAGGCCTGATCATCAGAGATGATCATCACGACGTTGGGGTGGTCAGCTGCAGCCGCAGATGCAAGCCACTGCCCTGGAGCTAGTGAAGCCCCGGCAAGACCGAAGAGTCCGAGAAGGCAAAGACGAAGC
>Ga0129348_1000156_pt1 | contig 23207 bp, 35 predicted proteins | sample CPBDNA_4_FD_94424 | JGI IMG/M metagenome (GOLD analysis project Ga0129348, IMG submission 94424) | Freshwater to marine salinity gradient microbial communities from Chesapeake Bay, USA - CPBay_Sum_27_0.8_DNA | ecosystem: Environmental > Aquatic > Marine > Coastal | place: USA: Chesapeake Bay...
CACTATGGATTCACAAATCACATACTTACGAGGCCAGATAGCTGGCATTGACGCACAGCTTGCTGCCGATAACGGCAAGTCTACCATCCTTCAATTCCTAGGCAAAGCTAAGGCACTGCTGGCAGCTCGGGAGGAATTAACCGAACCTGTCAACCGTGCCAACACGGAGGCACTGGTCACACAGATCGCTGCCGCAGTCGCTGCTTACAATGCCGTCAACCAAATCACAATGGATTCGGTTGAAGACATTATGGCTGGGTTTGACGCTGCTGTTGCACCTGCGGATGAGCCAGCACCTGCCGATGAGCCAGCCGATGCACCTGTTGAATAATGCAAAACAGCTGGGCTGAAAACTTGAAAGTTTCACTTGTCGGGGCGGTGGGATTCACCGTCACTGGCAGCACACTTGACGAATGGTTGAGGCTTGGCATCGCATTTGCAACTCTGGTTTACATGGGCTTCAAGGCAGCAGGTGCAGCAAGAAATTATTTCAAAAATGACGATGAAAAAATGGATTGAATTGGCATTTTTATGCACTGCGATTTTAACACTGAGCGGATGCAGCACGCTTACAAAAGCCACTGGCTGGGCATTCGAGCAGGACGTGCAAACACAAATTGTGGACGGGAAAGAAGTCACCTCAACAAACTGGGTTGTCAGACCATCAGTTGAAAATGGATTGAGGATCACTGGAAGCATTGTTCCAGGTGCTGGCGGTCTAGTCAGCGAAGGGATCATTGCAGCACTTGGTGCGTTTGCTGCGTATCGTGGCAGGAAGTGGAAGAAAGCTGCGATTGATGCTGTTGATGCTGGGCAGAAGTTCCGGAAGGCTTTGGACAAATCAAATGCAAAGGGGAAAATTCCGGAGATCGTTGACAGTCTAAAGATCCAGCAAAAGACAAACAAAACCTTCGACTTGATCAAAACGATTTTAAACAAGATTTAAAACATGGCATGGATCACACCAACTTGGACGAGCCTTTATCAGGTGCTTTCTGCATCTGAGGTGGAATCACTGGGATCGTTGCAAAAATATCCTGGTGATCTGCTTCAGACAGATCAGGCCGAATTGCTAGTCACAGATCAGGGTGTTGGGCTAGTCGATGCTGCGCCATATGAGAATCTGCTATCACCAGTGATCAACCGAATGGTGAACATGATCAGGGGATATATTGATGCATCAGGCAGATATATCCTTGGTGAGTCTGGAACCATCCCAGAAAGTCTTGAGTCAACCTTGCTGGATCTTTCAGTCGTCGAAGCGTGGAAACGTCTTGGGGGTGATCTGATGGATCTAAACGACAGGAGATCCAGAGCATATGATGATGCAATGGATCGACTGAGAGCAGTCGCAAGAGGTGAATTTGGCATTGCTGAACCTGTAACAGCATCCACGGAAGAAAGACAAGGGTTCCGGTTTTCTGGTGGATATGATGATGACAGTTTCGATTTATGAGCAATCCGTTCTTCCAGATCCAAGATGGAATGGCTGATATGATCAGAAAAATTCCCATCATAAAAAATGCCATCGGTGAGTCTGGAGCGATTCCTGTCCATGTTTGGAGGGGATCGGATTTAACCAATGAGCTGGAAGCTGGTTTGAAGCAGATTGGGTTTGGATTGATCGTTAAGCTGGACACGTTAACGCAGATTGATCGTGACACTTGGAACTTGAATCTTGTGGTGGAGATGCAACTCAACAATCATTTCAATCAGCAGGAATATGGGAAGGGTGTCAGTGGTTGGAGTGTCGCATGGGATGTGGCAAACGTCTTGCACAGATTCAATCCATCCGGAGGCACAAGCCCTTTTTACAACATTGCCGTGATTCCACAACCGAGCGAAAAGCGGTTCGTGGAGCGGCACCAGATCGTCGCACAAATACAATTAAAAACACCGAGAGATTAAGGAAATACAATGGCAGTTTATTATGGATCACAAGCGAGAGTTTATGGCATTGCTGGCAATGTGAAGGCTGACGATGCTGGCGTCAGCACTGATTGGCCAACACTGGATGCCACAAGATCATGCATCATCACTGGATATACATACACACCCTCGATGCAGGGCAATGTTCAGGGGTTCGATCAGTATGGAAGATTAACTTCAGAAGCATTTGCTTATGCTCAATTTGAGATAACAATCAATTTCGAGTTTGGAAGTGATGCATCCACCCCTTCCATAACAGATGCGAAAGGTTTGATCATGCCCGATTTGATGGCGAAGCTGACGCTGGAAAACATGGACAACACTGATCTTAACGGTGCATACAACTTCATTTCTGGATCGGTCACTGGATCAAATCAGGGATGGAAAACTGGAACGATGACACTAAGGGCGATTGATAACGGCTCAAACACTCTGTCAGCCAATAAGACAGCACTTGCTGAGATTGCAGGATCTTAATGACTGGCAATTCAACATATGCAAAAATGATGATGCCATTCCCTGTTCGGGTTTGGCGTTGTCGTTTGCGTCCGTTGAGCGTTCAGCATTACACATTGCTCTGCCGTATTGATCACCCATTGATCGAAGGAGATAAGGTTCTGGAGCCAGGTGAACTTGCTATGGCTTTGTGGATCTTGTCTAGGTCGGGTGATCAGGCAGAGGCAAAAATGGGAGGATGGTCTTGCCTTCGGTTTGTTCGTAAGCTCGGGAGAAAGTTTCTAAAAAACACTGACCTTCACCTTCGTGTTCTGAATGATTTTTACCGATATTGGGCATGGAACAATGAATCATACGAGATATGGAAAACGGACGATTCAGGTGGATCCCCTAAAAGCATGTCATGGCTTCAGACGATCAAATGGGTTTTGATGCATGACTGGGGGTTCTCACATTCAGAGATCATGAAGATGCCATACAAGCTGGCAGTCAATGATGCACTTGGTGGTATGGTAGCACATGGCAAAATCGACTTTGTATCAGATGCTCATCGGGCAAGACGAGAGTATGTGAAGCAGGCGAAAAAAGAGGAGGCATTGAATGGCTGAAAGTGTCGATATTAAATTCACGGCAGATCCAAGTGATGCCGTGAACGCTGCCAAAAGGGTTCAGCAGGAGACGAACAAGATTGCTGATTCCGGTGATCAGGTTGCACAAAGCACCAGCAAGGCAAGTATCAAAATGATCGGTTTCGCCAAACATGCTTTGAAAGCCCTTAGTGCTATCACTCTGCTCCAAAAGGCAATGGCTGGCATCGGTTATATCTCAAAGCATGTTGATGAGGCTGAGAAGCTGTCCCGTGCTTTGGAGATCAGTTACGAGAAGGCGCAGGAACTTTCCATTGCCGAACGTGAGGCTGGACTTGCTGCTGGAACTGTCAGGAGGGCAATCGAAGGAATTGCAAAGGCTCAAGCCCAAGGGTTTCTTTCAAAGGATCTTCTCAACCTTGGAGTGAGTCTTGATGATATTCGGAGCAAAAAACCCGATGAGATATTTGATTCCATCGCCAAGAAATTTAAAGAAGGTGGGCTTTCTGCTCGCCAATACGATGCAGCAATCAAGATATTCGGGGAGAACGGATCCGCTTTGGCTTTGAAGATGGCAGCGAATTTTGAGTATTTCAGGGAAGTGGCAAGGGATTCCGGAGAGGTGATCAGCGAAGAAACCTTTGGGAAAATAATTTCTGAGACTGACCGATTCTCCGGACAGATTAAGGTAATTACGGAAGATATTATAAAAGCATCCTTTGGATTTGAAGACTTCGGTGATGTTGCATCCAAGGCACTAGGCAAGGTGAACGACACCATCGAAAAGCTGGCTGGTGGAATTCGGTATGTTGTGAACTTTTATGGAGGATTGCTTGGCGGACTTACCACCGAAGAAGCTGCTGCATTCGGTGCAGAGCAAGCTGTTTCCGGATCACAGAGGGCAACCGAAAGAGCGACTCAAGGAAACGTTTCACGGGCTGCAACTGAGAATTTAACAGAAGAGCAAGCAGCAGGGGCAACCGATTTCCTCGATTATCTGACGGGCAGGATGAACAACACTGGTCAGAACATTTCATCACTACAAAGGGTTGGTCTTGCTGCCACAGGTGGAGAGGCAGAAGGCATCAAATTGCAGAGGAGGCAACTCAGTGTTGCTGATAACATTGTGAAGGAGTTGATTAATCAAACCAGCATCATCGAGACAAACCTATGAGCCTTCCACGTTATTTCTCAAATCATGCTTCAGCGTTCAAGCCACTTGGCAGTGGTGGCACTCTGCTGCTGGTTGATAAAAAGACTTTTCGGAGCGGAGATCCAAACAATCCGACTTGGGAGATCACAGACGTTTGGCAGGGGCATCCTACTGTTATTGTTCATGCAAGGGATAATCCTAGCATATATTTTGATGATGCATCATGGATCAAGGATCTTTCGACCAAGGAAAAAGGACCGATTTGGGAAGCCGAGGTCAAATATGGGAACATTGAGCTGCTTTCAACTTGGACGCTGGATTCCAACATGATCGAGCCAAGGATTTCGACGCATCCGAATGCAATCATTTTAGACAGTGCTAGACCAGGCTGGACGAACATGATTGAGCATTTTGTGGACTACCACAGAAACAACCTGAATGATCGGGTTTTCAATTTTGCTCAGGTTCAAATGATTCCTGCGACCGTTATAGGATCAGGTGACACGCAAGGGAGTCTTGATGATATGGACATTGGTGCAGCAGGTCTTATCAAATGGCATAAGCCCCTTGAATCTGGCGCATGGGTTTATCCTGTCACTGGGTATTCAATAGATGATTTGAATTTGTTGGCTGCAAAATATGCTCAAGCATTTTTGCTGGGTCAGGAGGCATACCAAGAACCACAATGGGTCATTCGGAATGAAGTCACTGTCAGTGCTGCTTTCAACTTTTCTCTATGGCCAAAAATGTTCTTGAATGTTAACAGAATGTTTACATCTCAGCAGATGAGATTTGAACCATTGCTTGCGGGTGAAGTGATACCTGCTGGCATTGTTGTTCCCGGGGTTCCGTATTGGCACAAGCAACCGATCCAGAAAACGCAAACTACTTTGAATCAATTCGTGATCAATCGAGAATGGTATGGACGTTATTGGTTCAATGAATTCACATATTCACTCGCATCATAAATTAAAGGAAAAATTATGGCAGACGTTTTAACAGTCACAGATCCAAAAGATACAAATCACGCAGGAATCAACATTTCAACTGCTGGCAATTACACGTCGATCAGTTCGGGAACTGGTCTTGAATACACATGGGATGGATGCGCTGCAATTTTACTCAAGAATAGTTCTGGAGCTTCAAGGAATTTTACATTCGTGGTTCCTGTTCCTGCTGGTAGTAGTCTTGATGACATCGGTTCTACTCCGTCGAGTAAGGTTTACGCTGTTCCTGCAGGGGAGACATTCTACGTTCGGAACGCTGATTCATTCCGAGATCCGACAACCGGAAAAGGTGAGTTTGATGTAAATGGGGCGACTTGTTCAGCCCTTGCTATTGCATACTAAAATCATGCCTAAAATCGTCCAAAAACCAACAGGGCAGGGAAAGATTGCCAACAACATTCGGCAACTGCTTGATCAGTCACAGAGGCAAAATCAGCTTGTTTCCAATGGTGTGATGACATCGAGGACGACCAGAGGAACCACTCGATCAACACAGATCCGAAGGCCAAGACCTCAATCTTCTGCTGCCCCAGTTGTTAATGAAAATTTGGTCGCACGGTGGTCTTGATTTGTGATATGAAAGAGCAATGTCGTTCTCGTACAAATCAGTTCCGCTTGTAAAAAGTGGAGATCCGATCACATCCAGCCAATACAATGCGTTGGCTGATGCAATCAATGATCGTCTGAAAAATGGAGTCGCTGACTGTAGTTGGCGGCTCTTTTGGTATGCAGATGCCTTGTTCCAATACATCCGATTGGGTGATGGGTTGCAGCAACCAGCAAGAGACGAATGGTGGTCACACTGGTGCCACATAAAGCCAGAAAACGGCAAGGATTGGCCTCTCACGGACGTTGGAACAAATGGAGGAATCAATGCTTCAAATCCGATTGCTGCCTTTGTCTATGGGAATGAATCCCTTGATATTTACAACGAAGCGGACCGCCTGAATTATGATCCAGTGGAGCAGACAGGGATCAAGCTGCACGAATTCCTGTCAGGTGAGCCAACAAGTGATCTTGATCATTGGGAACTTGGCAAGGTCCAGCGTGGTGCGATTCCTTCGACTCTCGATGATCTTTCAGCATCCAATGCCCTGCTTGCTGCGGATGAGTATTACAAGATCAACTATGGTGCCACATGGTCTTATCTCAAGGGATATGGAGGATTCCATGCAGGGCCAAGGGTTTCAGGTGTCTGTGCCGATGATCCAACTTATGACGAATATGAGATTAAGTTTCGGCACATAGATACGGGATGCAACTGCACTTACACAACATGCCGTGGGCAATCTGGAACGGAGCCAGATAGCCCAACATGCACAGGGTTGTGCGTAGGTCATACCAAACCAGTTCAGGGATGGTTTGCTGGTGTCTATGGGTATGTGCTTTATCATTACGATGGAACGATCACAACGCTTCCATACACTGACTACCTTGAGGGTCCATATACTGAAAATGCTTTCTTGAGGCATGAGCGGGGAGGTCAGCTCGATTTTGCTCTCTATTCATATGCTTCAGAATTCAGGGGAGCAGATTATTCCGGAGTTAGTCAAAGAAATGAATCAACGTGGAATCCTCAGAAACACGCTTTCAGGTTTGAAGATTTCTTTACACAGCAATATTACCTCGCCCCTGCTTATGGATCTGGTCCTTATGGTTTGACCGGATCTTATACGAACTTTGTTTTTGCAAATGGAACGACAAGCAAATCCTTCGGGATTGTTAATTCAACGACATCATACACGATCCATTCAGGATTTTGCTTTGCTGGATTGATTGCCGTTGGATCTGACATTGACACGCCAAAAACCTTTGGGGTTTATGTCGACGATGAGCTTGTTTACACGCACAGCCTTGAAGCTGGTGCAGATGTGGACAAGAGCCATTGGTTCAAGAGTGTTTTCCCCGCTGGGTCAGTGGTGAAAATCAAATGCAATGATGCATATGCTGGATCGGAGGAGGCATACATCGAGATTGCAGAGATCATGGAGATGAGTCCGAGGGTGCAGGATGCTTATGTTGTCACCCGCATGGCTTCCAGCGTGACTCAAACGATGGATGGATGGGGACATCAGGAACCGGATGCAAAGAATGTTTGGGACCGATACCAAAGGCACGGAATGGCTGTGAATTACAGCAGGGATTCCATCCAGTCAGCAGGGGAGCAATCACTCTGGAAGAATCCGGTCTATGAAGAAACCAGAAGGATCGTGCGGGACAATCTTCGTCTTGTTAAAAGGAATCATCTTCAAGGATATGAAATCAATGGATCAGGTAATTCCGTTTTGTATTTCACGAGATTGCCTGGGTTCCTTGGTGGTGGAAATGATGGAGACATTGACTTGTTTGAAGGAATCGCTCCAAGCCCTGATGCTATATCCACGGGATTTATCCAGGCAGGGGTTCGGTATAAGGTGACAGGATCTGGGGCTTCGATCAGCTATGATGGAGTGGTTTATACTGAGGGGAACATTTTCCTTGGAAAATACAAGGTGAACAACTGGACGACCATTTCAGGAACTCCAATCGTTTACGAAAATGACATCATCATAACCAAAGCACCGAAGCAGGGAGAGACAAACCAATGGCAAGTTTTCCTTCAGACTTTGCCTTACAAAGACTCAGACTCATCTCTTTACAAGCCAGAGGTGTTTGCAGATCGGGATGGCATGTTCGTGGACCGCTGCACGCTTCTTAGCAGTGGTTGGGGTGCTGCAACCGATCAGGCCAAAGAGATCAGGGCTCATGTTTATGCTCGGCAAAGAAGACCCATAAATAGACAAGAGAATCCGAGCGGTTACAGATACATTCTTGGAACCAATTTACCGGAGGAAGGAAACAGTAAAAACCTTGTCGGAAATCAGAACACAAGCCTTTGTAGTGATCCAGCACTAGCGGATGAACTTGAGTGCTACGGTCAAGTGGCGCATTACAAATCCTGTCAGGTTTATGTTCCAGACTATCAGGTTCAGTCTGTGACGTATGATACCAGCACGGGTTTGGTAGCAGTGGAGTTGGATGGAAGGCTTCGGCACAATGACAACGTGACAGGTCAGGCAGTGGCGAACAACAGCACTTCATGGGAAGACTACATGCTTGCTGATGACAATGATCCAACAGGACCAGCAGCAGCACGATCCGATGAAAATGCAGTCATTGAATACCTGAACTATAAAGCAGGCAATGGAGAATGCACAATCAGGATTGGAGATCAATCAGGGGATGCTGGGGCTGATGGATCATGGGACAGTTATTGGGATTCTGGGGTTTACAATGGTGCATGTTTTCCGAGGTTCCATTTCAACAAACTGATGCCGAAGGTTTATGCTGACGGAAACAACAATCTGGATGATCACGATACCAGAATGACCATCGACAACATACGATGGGCTGGATTTGTTCTCAGGGCTATTTGTGAGGGGTATCTTGATTTGACGAGTGATGCATCACTTGTCGAGTATTATATTGAGGACTGCAATACTCTGCCATTTTGCGGGCAAAACAGGATGTATGATTACCGCTATTCCACGCTGATGCTTCAGGCAATGGGCAATCGCTGGTTCACAATGCATCCTGCAACAGCGGAGGGTGACAACTGGGAAGGATACGGACCGTTTCCGCAGATGGAGTGTTATGCAGCACACTTCAACCAGCTTGGGAAGGCTTTGAATCTTTTGACAAGGGCAAGGCTTGATTTGCCAGTTTACGGTGTCCGTTGGAGGACACGAAGTTATTCTGGATTTGTTCCGCTTTCACCAGAAGCATCATGCACTTACCAGTTAAGCCAAGGAATCCCAGATCAGGTTTCATGGACGGATACCGCAACTGGTTCTTGGCAATACGATGTACCTGGTGGAGCTTGTCTGCCACCGATAGGTGATGCTGTTGCAATTCAGGCAAGCAAATCTGCTGTTCTTGATACTGTTGGGGGCATTTGTGGCATATCGATCACAAGAACAGACGTTGAGTATGAAGTAGGTTTTGGGACTTCAGGTGTTGAAGCGATGGCGTATTATGCACTGCCTGATGATCTGAAGGAAATGATCACCGTTTTGTATAGCAGAAACAACAACTCAAGCGGATTCATGGCAGCAGAATACATCGAGCATGATACAGCAAGTGCTTCTATTTGGGATGGATCTGGGACACCTGACCCGTGCAGTCACACTGTTGATGGAACTGTTTATGAATTCACTCAGAGCCAAGAAATAACTTCGACTTGCAAGAGTGTTGTTGGTGGAACGCTTGAGGCTGAAAAACCAAGGCAATCGGCATACACGAACAATGTAGGAACAGCATCTTGTTCAGTGGGTGCTACATCCAGAAAAACGCTCGCGTTTGATTCAATCAGAGCAATGATCAATGTCCCGTTAAGATGAGTTTACCAGCACCAACAACATTAAATCTGACGCAGGATGGGCCAACCGTTGACATTGCTTGGTCTGCGGTCTCTGGGGCTGATTATTATATCGTGTGGAGATATATCAGCGGTGGTGCAAACCTGAGCGAGATCGTGCAAACAACAAGCACTTCGTGGACTGATTATGCTGTGCCGATCGTGGTCGAATCTGGCGGGACTTATGTTGCTGCAACATGGCGTTACCGTGTCGCTGCCGTCGATGGCACCGGAATTGGATCTTCCATTGATAGCCCGATAACCATGACCCAGGTCACGGTTGCAGATATTCAGGGTGCTGATTTATCGAAGCCAATCCTTGCAGACGGCACACAATATGACTACGATCAGATCAGTTTCGGAAGCACTGCATCGAGGACGCAGGAGGAGAATGATTCAGTTTTAATCGCATATCTCAAAACCATTGAAACGTAGAACACGCATCATCGAATTTGTCCCGAAGAATGGTCACAAACAGAAGCCTTTTAAAATGCCAAGCATTGGGAAACAGATCACAGGGTTTGCCAAAAGCGCAAGCAAGGTGATCATGAGCAAGTTTGAAAAAGTCAGTGATGAACTTTATCAGATCAGGTTGGGATTGTGTCGGACGTGTGATTATGCAAGGAAAAGATCGAACGAAACAAAGTGCAGTCTTTGTGGCTGCAACATGGAATTGAAGTCAAAGTTTGCAGTAGTCAAATGTGATGCAGGTAAGTGGTGAACATGAAAACAACACTGCTGATTGGCACGTTCAACCGTTTTGATCTTCTTGAGAGATTGCTTTTTTCAATCCAGATACAAACAAAAATGGGATGGTGGTCCTAGGAATGAAATTTATAAGAAGCCTTTTAATTTGAAAAAATTCTGTGTTTGCGGAGAATCCTGAGAACACGCTTTGCAAACATCTCCCAAGTCATAAGTCTCACCGTTTGGTGAGCCTTTTTGCCGATAGCCCTGCACTTGCTTGGGTTCTGGAATGCCCACCGCATAGCTTCGATTGCATCTGATCTGTCAGGCATTGCCCAGTGTCCTAGTCCAACGTATTGATCAGAAGCGGGAGTCACACGGTAGCCAATCGGAATGTGATTTCCGAATTTGAAATACTCGCACCTGGCTGAATAATTTGTTCCGATCACAGGGCGACCTGTCGCCATCGCATGATGATTCCACATGCCCCATCCTTCAAAGGTTGATCCGTCGATGTAGCAGTGGATTGACCGGAGCCAATCACGGCAATCCTCATCGCTCAAATCCTGCTCAATGACGGTTATCCTTGGATCATCTGGTATAATGCCGTTTTCAGGATATGCATTGAGTTTAAGGGAAAGCATCACATCCTTTTGATCAGGGAATGCAGAGCAGAACCAATCAATGATTCGCTCGATGCCTTTCCTTGTCCGACCGTGTCCGACATGGGCAGCAGCTCCGAAAATGAATGGACCATTGCGTGGATACGGATGCAGGGTGAACAGATTGTGATCATGACCCATATTCGCCACCTCGACTGGAACCGTTAATTGCTCAGAGAAATCAGAAGCATTAAAATAGGACGGAGTGATGATGACATTGTATGTGTTCATTGATTTCCGCCACTCATGATTCAGAATTGATGCTTCAAACATCGTGAAAGTTGCACCATTTACTGCGATGTTTTTAACCATGGCTGAAAATGTCGGTTGAATGCTCAGCAGTGATTTTGGGCTTAACATTGTTCGATCAATGCAATCAAAAAGACCAGATTGCCTCAGCTCTTTGGAATAATCGCCGTATGGGCAGATTCCTAGTTCGATGATTTTATTAAGTTCAATGCACAAATGCTTCGCCAGATCACCGTAACCGTTTGCTGGATTAAACATTGCTGCCACATAAAGTTGTTTTTGTTTCAGATCAACCTGCCTCTGGGTTTCATGGAAATAGTTGACTGGTTTACGTTTAGGACGCATCCGAAGATGATGCCAAAAAGAGGATGGAAGAAAAGATGAAAAAAGTTTTACTTTTGTCTTTACAAATGAGGTGAGATATGGGATATTGTTTCCAGATCGAGGGAATGACCCAAGACGAACCAGAAAGAAAACAGAAAATGAAAACAACAGATGACGGAAAGCCAGAAAAACACATAACCCTTTCAAATGGTGGAACAACATTCAATCCTGAATATGTGAAATGGGCACAGGTAAACATTAAAGATAAACCCGCTCCAGTATTATCTCTGTTTTTTAAATCACAATATGAATGGCTGAAATCTGGAAGATAAACGAACAACAAACCAAAGGGGCGGGAAACCGCCCCACAACTTAGAAAGAAACTATGAAATACTTATACAAAATCAAATACCTTAAATTCATCCCAGGTTACAATGCCGACGAGGAGCAATCTGTATCCATTATCGACCGCAACGGTGAACTGGGCGAACGTGCCGTCTGCAACCGAGTGGAGAGAGAGCATGGATTCCGACCTGATCGGATCACCCGCATAGAGTGTATGTGCTACGCAAATTAGAAAGGAACGATATGAAACTTACCTACAAAAAAATCAAAGAAATTTGCCTCGAAGACGCAGAAGCGTTGAATGTTCACCACGGACCGTCTGGTTCCATTAAAGACAAAGTGGATTCTGTAATACGATGTGCTATGGAATGCAACGACGTTGACCGTGATGAATTGACAGAGAATCAAATAAGAAGATCCAGAGGTTCCCTATAATTTAATTAGCCAGCACCAAAAAAATCAAACCAGAAAGAAAACCATGAAAAAAGATATTTACCAAATTGTTACGGATCGAATCATTGAAGCACTCGAAAAAGGAGTGATACCTTGGAGAAAGCCATGGAAAGGTGGGAAATATAGCACAAGCATTCCTTCCAATTTTGCCAGCAAAAAAGCATACCGTGGAATAAATTACTTTCTGCTTTCAATGGCGGGTTATGAGTGTCCATTTTGGGCTACATTCAAACAGATTGCAGATCGGGGAGGCAAAGTGATCAAAGGAGAAAAAGGGATTCCCGTCATTTATTGGAGCATGATGCTTTTGGATGCTGAAGGAAACCGAGTGAAGAATGAATCCGAAGCAGTAAAAAGGATTCCATTTATGAAATATTCCACCGTGTTCAACCTTGAACAACAGGAAGGAATCGAGATGCCAACCGAAGAAAATGGACACCCAAAAGGAATCAAAGTGGAGCCATTGGAAATGTGCGAAAACATCTTATCTGGATGGGAAGCAAAGCCAGTGATCAAACACGGCAAATCTTCAGCTTATTACAAGGTCACTGCTGATTACATAGGGATGCCTGACATGGAACAGTTTGAAGGATCTGAGGAGTATTACAGCACTTTGTTTCACGAATGCATTCATGCGACTGGGCATCATTCAAGATTGGACAGGTCTGCTTTAACAGTGAAAGCAGCTTTTGGATCAAACACGTATGGAAGGGAAGAATTGGTTGCAGAAATGGGAGCATCATTCCTTTGTGGTATCACAGAGATTTCTGACAGCACTTTGGAAAATTCCGCAGCATACATTCAAAGTTGGCTGAAGATTATTAAAGAAGATAACAAGATATTGGTGCAAGCTGCAGCAGATGCCCAAAAAGCAGTCGATCACATTTTGAGTTTATAAACTACTCAACCCACGCAAGTGGGTTTTCTTATCGGGGATCAATGAAGATCCTCGATCATGAAAACCTATATGAACACAATAAAATCAGAAGTCATTACAATCATACCGGAAATCGCCAAACTTTGGTTGACGATATACAACAAGAAAAATCGCAGGATTTATCCTGCAAGGATTCGTAAATACGTCAGAGACATTGAAGCAGGGCTTTGGAAGCTCAACGGGGAATCCATTAAAATATCGGATCAGAACATTCTGCTTGATGGGCAGCACCGATTAATGGCAGTTGCTCAATGTGGGAAACAGATAGAGACGGTTGTCATAACGAACATCCCAGGTGAACATGGTGTGTTTGAGACAATAGATGCAGGGGCACCCAGAAGTGCAGCAGATGCAATGAGACTTGACGGGCTACAATATGCGGCACTGGTTCCAGCCATAGTGCGTGCTGTTGCAGACTATGACTCTGGCACTTCATGGGATCGGACAATGAGTCATGTTGAGGTGAAATCAATAATTGACAAAGATTATTCAAGTTTTGCCAATGCTGCGAAAGCGGGTGATGAAATGAAGCATATTGTTACCCCGAGCAGTTGGGGAGCTTTTTATTATATGGCTGAAAAACAGTGGCCTGAGTCAATTTTGGCATTCCATGACAAAATAAAAAACATGACTAACATTTCTGAAGGATCACCAATCATCGCACTGAACAAGGCATTTGCACAGTTGCCAAGGAAAAGCAGAACCGACAAGATCAGCATTATCGAACGCTGCATCATTGCTTTCAATGGGTATCTTCAGGGGCAAAAAATGAAGCAAATTCGACTTGGCAAAAAACGTGCGGAGATTTTGAAATGAAAACTGCTTTACTATTAATGCTTGCAGGATGCATCCAGATCCAGGCTGGAGTCGTGGCCTTGACGATCCTTGCTGAAGCCAGAGGAGAGGGCAGAGACGGCATGGCAGCAGTGGCTTGCGTTATTGCCCAGCGAGCAGAAAACAGATCCATCACACCGGAGAAGGTTTGCCTTCAGAAGTGGCAGTTTAGTTGTTGGAATGGTAAATCCGAACAGGATCTTGACCACCTCTACAAATCGCCGATGGCTGAATGGGCTTTGTATCTGGAGGAAAACATCCACTCGATGAACCGAGCCAAGGTTGGGTTCGCTGATCATTATTATGCAGACTGGATCAAAGCACCGTATTGGGCCAAAGGGAAGAAACCTGTGGCAGTGATTGGGAAACATAAATTTTACCGCTTAAAAAAATGATAATTAACTGTAACGCTTGTGGCTATGAACTCGATGTGACCATTGTCAATTGGCCAGATAATATTGAGGTAAACCCATGTGATCACTGCATAAAGTTGGCCAAGGAAGAAATGCTTGATGACATTGTGAATGGGAGGATCACTGCTGATGAGGGATAAGATATTCAATATGAGAATGCAGCAATCGGAACTTGACCATTGGAAAAAAATGGCTCGACTGCATAACCTGAAACTGACTGAATTGGTTAGAGAGGCGATGGAGGATTATGAGCTGAGAGGTCCAGCGAAGAAAAAGAAGATCCTGGTCAAATGATTTCTGCTGCCGAGTGGCAGTTGGAAAACCAAACACAGTTCTTGAATGAATTGATGTTTGGAAAGACAGCCCTGCTGGTGACTGGATACCACCAGCAGGGATTTTAAAGGCTCTTTTCGTAGTTAAAAAAAAAGATAAAAAAATAGTTTACAAAACAATGAGGATGGGGTATCTTTTAACCATGCAAGAGAACAAAAAAGCCAGTTTAAGAACAAGAGTAGCAGCAGCAGTAGCAAAAAACTACGATTCAAAGCACAGCATTAAACTTCAAATCCAGATGATGTGTCACGCTATCGAGAGACAAGAGCAAAACTTTTTTTTCACCCCTAAAGATAAGGAAATAATTGAGATACACGTAAAAATGGCAATCTGAATTATCAACAAAACAAAACTAGAAAAAACTATGGAAATAACAACATACAACCAAACGGCTCCAGCAATGGCTGGAGGATCAATGGCAATGGCTGAAAGCAACCGGAAGGCTGCCGAGGTTCAGGCAGCGATGGCGGTGGCCAAGCGATTCCCACGGGACCAGAACATTGCATACAGAAACATAATCGAGAGTTGCAAACGGAAGACTCTGGCAGAAAAGGCTACCTATGCTTATCCGAGAGGTGGAGGACTGGTGATCGGCCCAAGTATTAGGCTGGCTGAAGTGTTGGCTCAGAATTGGGGTAACATGGATTTTGGTCTGATCGAGCTGGATCGAAATGATGGGGAATCTTCGGTGATGGCGTATTGCTGGGATCTGGAAACCAACGTCAAAAGGACAATCGTTTTCCAAGTGCGCCATGTTCGGGACACCAAGCAGGGATCGAAGAAACTGACCGATGAGCGGGACATTTACGAACTGGTGGCCAACATGGGAGCCCGCCGAATGCGAGCCTGTATTTTGAATGTGATTCCTGGGGATATTGTGGAGGAAGCCTTGGCACAGTGTAACAAAACCCTTAGCAGCGGAGTTGAGCCGATCCGAGATCGGGCAAGGAAAATGTGCAATGCCTTCCATTTGATTGGCGTGGATGTGCCGATGATCGAGGCATACTTGGGACACAAGCTGGAAAACATCATCGAGGATGAACTGAATAACCTCCGAAGCATTTTCACCAGCATCAAGGATGGGCATGCGAAGCGTGAGGATTATTTCACTCTGACCAGTCGCAAGCCAGAGCAATCAACTCCAGCGGATGATGACAATGTTCTATTCGATGAGACAGAAGATAAACCGAAGCCTAAGAAAAAGGCCAAGGTCAAGGCAGATCCAACGACGGAACATGCTGATCTAGTGGCCAAGTTCGTCGAAGTGATCCAGGGTAATGAGGAAGCGGTTGAGGCATACTGCATTGAATCTGGATGGTTTGAGGCAGGAGCAGGATGGGCTGATCTGAGTGATAAACACCTGAGAGCAGTCTTAAGCCAACCAGAAGCGTTTTTGAGCAGCATTAAATAGGAAGGAAAACCAGAATGAGATACAACATATTTGATATTGAGACGGGACCACTGCCAGTGTCGCAGTTGGTGGATCTGATGCCTGACTTTGAGGCACCGAAAAACTTCAAAGATCCTGAAAAAATCGAAGCAAACTTGAAGCAGCAGGAAGCACGATGGATTGAGAAAGCTGCATTATCAGCCACGACTGGACAGGTTTTGGCAATAGGAGTGAAACAGGCTCATGACGGATCGACTCTGGTTGTTGATCAACGCCAGAAATCAGAGGCCGAAATTCTTGAATGGTTCTGGAATGAGGTCACTGATCAACCAGGTATGCGTTGGGTCGGGTTCAATTCAAACGGATTTGATCTGCCATTCCTGTTCCGGAGATCATTGCTTCACGGCATCACTCCTTCATTTCCATTCAGAGCAACAAGATATTGGGACTCACGTTTCATTGACTTGATGGAAGTCTGGGGATGCGGGTCCAAGGAATACATCAAATTGGATGATCTTTGCCGATACGTTGGTATTGGTGGGAAGACTGGAAGTGGGAAGTATTTTGCCGAAATGTTCGTAACGGATCCGAAGTCAGCGATTGAATACCTGAAAATGGATTTGGAATTGACTGAAGCATTGATGCTCAAATTTCTGCCTTGGATTAACCCTAAAACGAACGGAGGTCAGCAATGAGCAACATTGATAAAGATTTGAAAAAAAAGCTGATTCAATCTGCTGTTTTCGACTGGAAAACCAAGAGTGAGGAAGAAATGAAATCACAAGTTGAAAATTATTTGAAACCTCTGGATGAAGCTCAAAGCATTGCTGATAAGTCTATTGCAGCAGGGTTGGTCACAGACAGAATAACAGAAGAAGATTTGCGAAAAACTGAGATTCTTTTGGTTGATCTGATGGAGAAAGCTGATGAGTTAATGCCTGAGCTGGATCTATGTGATTTCCTTGGAATGATCATTTCGCAGACATTGCTTAATTTTAGGAGAATTGCAAAAGACAGGGCAGAAATTCTGGTTGGAATGCAAATAGACAAAAATGATCAGAATTGAATTATGAATAAAACAAACGGAGGTCAACGATGAGCAAACGTGGAATGAAATGGTATGAGCCGATCAAGGATCAATCATGGAAAGGCAGGTCATTGACATGGGATGAAATCAAGGACAGTTTTCCTGGGATACACTGCCCAGAAGAAGCTATTAAGAGGACTGTCAAACGGTGTCAGAAACTGGGACTGATTCAGCCACCCAAAAATGAGATCCTCACCGATTCAGAAATCGAAAATCTACGGTGCAGAGTGGTTCGTAAAGCAAAAATTGAAAGGGCTAAAAAAAATGAAAACTGATATTTGTGAACGAAAACATGGAGGGGTTTTGACCTCAAAACGGGCATTTGATCGGGCCAAGAAAACCATGACACAGATCAGACTGGATGTGCTGATGGCAGTCGAAAAATCACTCGATCATGGGCTCACTGCCAAGGAGTACTCAGAGCAGACAGGCAGACCCTTGAACACCATTTCTGGACGGTTCACCGAGCTTGCCCGAGACGGTTGGATCGAGCGAAATAATGACCGGAGAGACGGAGCGGCAGTCTGGAGGGCAACTATATGATCATGGAGCGCAAACAGATGACTTATGTGATTGTGGGATACCTTAGAGTTGACATTGACTTAGTAAGAGTGATCGAAATCAATGAGGATCTGTTTGGTGAAAAGGTCGCCACCTTTGAGTGGGACGGGATGGTTAGACAATCAAGAATATACACGAAGGATTCAGAATGAAGCGAGCTGCCAAAGTCGATGCAAATCAGAAACAGATCGTGCAGGGATTAAGGAAGGCTGGATGCAGTGTCCTGATTCTTAGCCAAGTGGGAAAAGGATGCCCAGACATTGCGGTCGGCTTTGGCGGCTACACTATTTTAATGGAGATCAAGGACGGATCCAAGCCACCATCAGCACGTAAATTAACACCAGACGAAGAACAGTTTTTCAGAACATGGCGAGGATCAGCAGTCGTGATCAAAAGCATGGATGAAGCAATCGAAGCGATCAATCAGACAATTAAACGAGATGAAATTAGGAAGACCAAGTAAGAAACGGAAATCAGTTTGCAGGACAATCAGCCTTTATCCTGACGAGTGGGAGATATGGGACAAGGCCCGTGGGGATCTGAGCCGAGGTGAATGGGTCCGGAAACAACTCAGGAAATGCGTTGGAGCTGGTTATGATGGATAAAAGTGTTTACATTTAACATTTAACTGTTAGCTTTACAGCAATGAGCGGTTTTACGAAATTATGGGCAGAGATTACTGATTCCAGCATTTGGAATGAGGATGACAAGACAAGAATCGTCTGGATCACAATGTTGGCAAGGATGGGGCCAGATTATGTTGTGAGGGCTTCTGTTGGAGGACTAGCGCATCTTGCACGGGTAAGTCGTGAAGATTGTGAAAAGGCTCTTGAAAAGCTGGCATCTCCTGATCCAGATAGCAGATCACCCGAAGAGGAAGGCAGAAGAATCAAAAAAGTTGAAGGAGGATTCTTCATGATTAATGGAGAAAAGTTTCGGCAGAGGAGAGGTGATGAAGAAAAAAAGGCATACATGCGGGAATACATGAGGCAATACCGTAAAAACAAATCATCAGGTGTAAAAGATGTAAAGGATGTAAACATTGGTAAACACAAGTTAACACAAGAAGAAGAAGAAGAAGAAGAAGAAGCAGAAAGAGAGAGTACGCCCTCACATGAAAATCCAGAAATCCCAACCTTGGATGAGGTGAAGCAAGCTGCATCAATGATGGGAATTCTGGAAAGCTCTGCCATTAGTTTTTGGGAATGGCATGAGTGCAACAATGGGTGGATCAAAAACGGAAGCCTGATCAAATGGAGAATCAAACTCCCAAGATGGGCAGCCAAGGACAAGGAATACAAAACCAATGGAAAAAATACTGGAAATCAGCAAAAAATTGACCGTTCCAAAGGAACAGCAAACGAAGGACTCGCCAGTCAATACGCAGGAGTGGGCCTCGTGGATGAAAATTGACCTGTGCGGCGATTTAAAGATCAAGAGGATGGTAGATGCCGCAGCACGCTGGGCAACGTCTCTGCGGGCATCTGAGGCCCCGCATTGGCTAATCCTGTTAGGTAACTCAGGAGTCGGAAAGACTCACACGGCAAATCGACTCTGGAAATGGTTAAAAACAAGACCAGATTTCTCAGAGGTGGGAGCATATTTCCCAGACCGAATTTATTGGCCAAGGTTCGTTGAGGAACTGAGGGAAGGCAATGCTTACGGACGATACCGAGATATGATGGATTGGAACTACCTGTTGCTTGATGATGTGGCAAGTGAACGTCTGAGCGAGTTTTCAACCGAGAAACTTCACACGCTGCTTGGTGCCAGAGTCGGAAAATGGACGATCATCACAAGCAACAAGGGCATGACAGATATTGCAGAGCTTGATCCGAGGATAGCATCCAGATTCATGCGTGACGGTTCAAAAATCGTGGATGTCAGAACAACCGATTACAACTTGAGAAAATGAAAAATAATTTACCAACAGACATGCCTGAACCAAAGTTTGATGAGGAAGGCAACAAGAAATTCATTGAACACCTAAAAACCATCAAAACAAAACCGAACCGAAATCTTCAGCGTTTCAAATTATACATGGATAAACCAAACCCGAACAACTGATGACCGAAGCGGAACAAAAAGCCCAAAAATGGGACATGGCAAGAGTAACCGAGAAACATGCCTTGAACCACTTGAGCAAGATCAACCCAACATCAAGCCAGATAGCTCACTCCCAAGCAGAGGCGACACTCGTCTGGTTTTGTCGGAAAGCTGGATTTACGGATCTGGCAAATAAATACGAACTGATCCAGGAGGAACGTGGATTTACATATACGGAGGCAACATGAAGCAAGCCATTGAAAAAATCATAGAGACAACAGCCCAAGAATTTGGAGTCTTTCCAATGGCGATCAAGGGGAACTCTAGAACTGAGGCAATCAGCTTCCCAAGAATGGCTGCAATATATCTGGCTTGGCGATATATGGGAGCAGCAGATTTGACGGTCGCTTATTATTTCAACCGGAAAAAGGGCAGTTCAGTTCGACATGCACGGCAGACTGTTCCAACATTGATCGAAACCAACAAAGCATTTCGTAAAGCATACCGAAACATCGAAGAAAAACTAAAAAACACAGAGTTATGATCACAGCAAAAATAAACGTAAGCAGAATCGAAAAAGAACATCTGTTTGCAGGCAAGAATGGAAAATACCTCGATCTGGTGATCTGGGAAAACAAAAATGGACCTGATCAATACGGGAACACTCACACCATTTGCCAAGGCATCAGCAGGGAGGCAAGGGAAGCAGGTCAACGAGGACCGATTATCGGAAACATGAAAATGGAGATCCAAAAAACAGAACACAAACCAGCACCGGAAACCACACCAGCCATTGACGCAATGGATGATGACGATGTGCCATTTTGAGAAAGAAAAACCATGAACGAACTGATCAAATTAGCCGAATCAATCGGAGAACTGGCAAAACTGCCAGACACAACCAAAGAGCTGATTCAAGCTCAACATAACGTCATAAACACGCAGAGTGCCAGAATTCAGAACCTTGAGAACAGGCTCGTTGGCATAATGTCTAAAGACGATGTTAAATCAATCACGGTTTCAGTGATGGAGCAATTCCTGAAAGACATGAAACCGCAATCCGATCAGGATCAATACACATTGATGATTGATCACACTAACCCTGACAAATCACTGGAGGAAGCCATCAGGAAAGGGCAGGAACTTCAGCAACCATTTTGGGAAGAAGGGGAGGAAAGGTTTCAGTCTGAATTTGGAAACTCACCGTCAGGAAAAGGTTGGTATGGATCAACTCATATGCCAGTGATCACCCTACTGTTCTCCGGTAATGAATACCGCTTCCATAACACCATTCGGATACCTGGCCGATTTCAAATGAAGTCAGTGACCAGATGGGGTCCAGCAATCCGCACGCTGGGAGATGGTGATAAGGTGCTGAAGGTTGAATCCATTTTCGGGTGGAACCCATGCGTGGGACATCCTATCGGGATTTACACCGAGCCTGCCACTGAGCTTTTGAGCGGGATGATTGTCAGGCCGTTTGAACAGGAAATCAGGGAATGCATGATTGTGGCGCACAACAACTGTGTTCCGGTTTATCTGGCTCAGAACCCTGACAGGCTTCAAATCATCAACAACAACATCCAGTCACACCAAGGATCAAACATCGGGATTTTCCACGGTCCGCACATCGATGCAGACTGGATGCCGAAATCAGCAAGATCAGGGGATGACGTTTATCTTGGAGACTCGACAATCAGCCACAACCAGATTGAAGGACCGCATCGCATGGAGCATAACGGAAGCCGTAAACAGGCTGGGATATTTTACAGCGGTCAAGCAGTCCAGACGTGCTTCAATCGATTTTTCGGGTATTCTCAGTGCATCTACTCCCACGGTGGCAGGTCACGGTTGAGTATGGGTAATCAGGCATACGCCAAACCGACCGCAGATGGCAGGGTTTGGGCAAGGCCTGATGAACTTGTTGGAGCAACATTCTGCATTCCATCATGGAATCGAATGGAAGAGGATCATTTGTCCCCATTTGTTGGAGCATATTTTGGTGATATACGAGCAGACAAAAATGAGCGTGTGCAAAAGACAGCAGGCTGGCACAAGGCAGGGGAGGCTTTTCTATGAGCACTGAATTACCAACAAAGCCGGGACGGTATTACTGGCGCGAGTCAGACGAGTATGAGTGGGAGATTGGAAATGTTTTTGAAAACTATGACAAGCGTTTCTTTTTTGAGACTTTTTACATTCCTGGGAAACCTGTTGTTGACATGGGTGGCCAATGGCTCCCAATCCCGACCGCCGAGGAGCTGGTGGAGTTGCTGTGGCGGGTGCATAATGTGTTGGACGACCCGTCTACCATAGAGTTGAGGCATCTCGGGGAATACATCAACAAACTCAGAAAGGGGAAGCAATGAGTGAAAAAACAATGACAGATTACGCTTACTATTACATGGAGGAGAATAAGCGGCTGAAGAAAGAACTCGCCACCCTACGCGCCAAGGCGAAGGCCTCCGATGATGGGGTAGACGTTATTATCTATCTCAATCGTGACGGGCAGCCCGTGAACGGCTCTATGAGATTCATGCGCAGTCAGGAGTATCTTGATAAAATGCGGAGACATTTCGATGCGTTTGCAAAAAATGAATTCACGGGTTTAAAATTCTGCGTTGCGAAATTAATAATCCAGCAAGAGAAAAGCGAATGAAAAAAATGAAAGCTAAAAAATAAAATCAAAAAACATATGCCAGAAGACGAATCAGAAAAGTTAGAATTGTTCCCAGAGTGTTCTGGAGATCCGCTAAACTGTCCAGAGAACGAGGGGCACGGATGCTGCGATTTGATAAATCGACAAATTGCACAAAAAAATCGACAGCATGAAGCCTTGAAGCTGGAGAACGCAGAGCTGCTTTTGAAATGTGTACTACTTGAGGAAGAACTCGCCACCCTCCGAGCCAAGGTCAATGCCTATGATGAGGGCTTTGATGCTTGGGCGGTGTTTCAAGGTGAAGAAATTCAAGCCACATCAAAAACAAAAGATACCAGCATTGCCATGAGTAAAAAAATTGCTGGATACCGAAACCCTCATTTTGATATGTGGCCTACAATGGAGCTACGCGGATACACCTGCCGCAAGGTCAGAGTCTGCAAGGAGGTAGATGAATGATTAACGGCCAGCAAACACCGCGCTGGACACAACAGAAAGAAAAATAATGGAAGAAAAAGAAATAATGCTCAAATGGTTCGCATATACACACCTGCCAGAAAAACTGCAAGAGGTATCAAAGCCTTTTGGGTTGCTGGCGGAAGCAGTCACGGATTCAATTCACCCTGGCCCCGAACGGACAGTTGCACTCAGGAAGTTACTTGAGGCAAAAGACGCAGCGGTTCGGGCAAAACTTAATCC
>Ga0129348_1000157_pt1 | contig 23120 bp, 33 predicted proteins | sample CPBDNA_4_FD_94424 | JGI IMG/M metagenome (GOLD analysis project Ga0129348, IMG submission 94424) | Freshwater to marine salinity gradient microbial communities from Chesapeake Bay, USA - CPBay_Sum_27_0.8_DNA | ecosystem: Environmental > Aquatic > Marine > Coastal | place: USA: Chesapeake Bay...
AAGAGCAACAATAACAGTTGAGTTACCGTGGGACAGCGAGTTACTCAACTATGGGTATAAATTAGATAAGGCTATACGAGCAGTGATAGATAAAACTGATCATATAAGTTGCAGTGTTGTATCTGGTAACTTAGAGCCAAGCAAAGAGCCAATCATTAAATGACATATAGATGCAGAGTAGTACAAGCACCAATAAATGATGATGCAGACTACGACTATATTTGGGAAAATGCAATACACAATAGTTTAGGTCCGTTCTGGCAATTTGCAGAAAAAGCCAATGGCACTATACATTTTGAAAAGAGTTTTGATCATGGTCAAGATGCATACGGTGGTACAGAATTAGTTATAGATGCTGTATTCGATGACCAATCAGACCTAGCATATTTTAAATTAAACTTTGATATACCTTACAATAATATTATAATAGATGACAATTTGGAGTCATTTTTTGTAAAAAATGGTTGATTTTTTCCAAAAAAACACTATAATATATTATATAAAGTATAAATAACTTTGCAATTTAAGAAGATCTTTGAAGTGCAGTAAATAGAAGAATCGCAAGAGACTGAAGTTTAAAGTACAACGAAGAACAACTAAAATTGTTTATAACGGCATAGAAGGTTAAATCTTCAAAAGTGCTCGGATATGAAACACTATCTTCAAAAGAGCACGGGTTTAACAGTTGACATGTTAAAGGCTACTAAACAAACGGCTTGAGATGGCAACATCAAAAGACACGAAGAACTGTAGCAAGTGTGTGAGGAGATACAGACAACACACAAACCGGAAACGACCTCACCCGCGATTTGTTCTTACGCCGAATGGGTTTGAACATCTTAAAAATAGAAATAACTTGCTTAACTAAGGAGATTATTATGGTAGCAAAACAACAATATCGTATCACGACCGATACACTTTCCCCACTATATAAAGCCAGCATTGGTTTTGACCAATTAGTAAATGAGTTCTTCAACGAACCATCATTTGTTAATACATCTGGATACCCACCTTATAACATTGCAAAAGGCAAAGATGACGTTTATGAAATCACTCTTGCAGTTGCAGGATTTAAAAAGGACGATATCGAAATCGAACTTGAAGATGGTACACTTATCATCAAAGGTGAGTCTAATGTCATTGACAATGATATGGAATTCCTGCACAAAGGTATTGCAGAGCGAAACTTTGTGAGAACTTTTAAACTTGCAGAGTATGTAGAAGTACAAAATGCAAAACTTGAAGATGGTATTCTTAGAGTCTCATTGTTTAAGAATGTTCCAGAAGCATTAAAACCACAAAAAATTAAAATATCTTAATTTTCTTGGTAAATATAGGGGAAGGCACAAACCGCCTTCCCTTTTTATATGGCTAAGAAAGACAAAAGACGAACAATAGTATATTTGATTCCTGAAGGTGAAACCAGAGATCACCACACATATCACTATACAGCGGTAAAAACAAAAACTTTGGTTATGGAGAACAGGAAGATAAGACTTAAGAAATACAATCCTGTTAAACGAAAACACGAAATGTTTGTTGAGGCTAAATTACCCCCACATAGCAAATAATACTTGACTTTACTGCATTTATATACTATAATAAAACTTTTATATAGGATGAACAATGGCTAAAGAATCAACAAGTACTATCAGTAAAACAGAACTAAAATTTCCTAGTATGTATAATGTAGTTATGATCAACGATGATTATACGCCTATGGATTTTGTAGTGCAACTTCTTATTGAGATCTTTAATAGAAGCATCGATGAAGCAAAAGTGATTACTCTTAATATTCACAACGACGGGCAAGGTATTGCAGGTACATACAGCCACGAAGTTGCTGAACAAAAGTTAACTGAATCTTTGATGATTTCCCGCCACAACGGACATCCGTTAAAAATCATCATGGAAAAGATGCAGTGACAGATTATAGCAATTTAAATAAATCATATACAGCAGGATTTAACACAGAAATAGAAAGTACAGATTTCGAACCTGGTTTATCCGAAGATGTTATCTTACGATTAAGTGCTATAAAAAATGAACCTCAATGGGTAACTGATTTTAGATTAGATGCTTTTGCACATTTACAAAAAATTAAAGTGCCTACATGGGCGAATGTAGATTATAAACAAATAGATCTACAAAGTATAAGTTATTACTCTGCACCAAAGTACAGAAACAAAGACGATATTCCGCAAGAAATTTTAGACACCTTTGATAAACTTGGTGTACCCTTGCACGAAAGAGATTCTCTACTAGGTATAGAAGAACAGAACAAAATACCCACAGTGGCTGTTGACGCAGTATTTGATAGTGTCAGCATTGCCACAACATTCCAAGACGAACTTAAAAAACACGGCATTATATTTTGCAGTATGAGTGAAGCAATACAAGAACATCCAGAACTTGTAAAAGAATATTTAGGCACTGTGATATCATCAAAAGACAATTATTATGCTACGTTGAACTCTGCTGTATTTACAGATGGCACATTCTGTTACATTCCTAAAGGCGTAAAGTGTCCGATGGAACTTAACACATACTTTAGAATAAATGCTAGAAATACAGGACAGTTTGAACGCACACTGATTGTAGCAGACACCGACAGTTACGTTAGTTATTTAGAAGGGTGTACAGCACCAGCATACGATGAAAACACGTTACATGCGGCGTGTGTGGAGCTCGTAGCCCATGATAATGCTGAAATCAAATATAGTACAGTACAGAATTGGTACCCAGGCGATGAAAATGGCGTAGGCGGTGTACTTAATTTTGTAACCAAAAGAGGATTATGTAAAGGTGAAAATTCAAAAATTAGTTGGACTCAAGTTGAGACAGGTAGTGCTGTTACTTGGAAATATCCCTCCTGTATATTACGAGGCGACAATAGTGTTGGTGAGTTTTACAGTGTTGCAGTAACCAAAGGCAAGCAACAAGCAGACACAGGAACAAAAATGTTTCATGTGGGCAAGAATACTAAAAGTACAATTATTAGTAAGGGTATAAGTTTCGGCGATAGTAGTAATACTTATAGAGGCATTGTTAGAGTTAATAAACGTGCAGACAATAGTAGAAATTATACTCAGTGCGATAGTTTGATGTTAGATAATTCGAAGGCCTTGACATTACCTACTGTTATGCAGTATAATAAAAACAGTATTATAGAGCATGAGGCAACCACAGGCAAATTAAGTGAAGATGCATTATACTATTTACAAAGTAGAGGATTCAGCGAAGAAGATGCTGTAAATTGTATTGTAAGTGGTTTTTGTAAAGATGTATTTCAACATCTACCACTAGAATTTGCCGCTGAAGCAAACAAGTTATTAAGTGTTACACTAGAAGGAGCAGTAGGTTAATGTTAGTCACACAAGAGTTCACAGTAAAAGTTAACAATGAAATTGTTTTAGACGATTTACATTTAGATTTTGGTCCAGGTATACATATTATCATGGGACCAAATGGTGTAGGTAAAAGCACATTTGGTCATGCATTAATGGGCAATCCTAAATATGAAACTGATGGTGCTGTACAACTTGACGGTAAAGACTTACTTGCTTTAGAAACACACGAACGCTCACAAGCAGGACTGTTTTTAAGTTTTCAACAGCCTACAGAAATTGAAGGTTTAAGTAATTTTCAATTTATAAATCAAATGCTAAAAAATGATAACAAGGATAACTCACTGAGTATGATTACAGGTGCGTTAAGCAAATACAAGTCTCTTGCAAAAGAATTTAATTTACCAGAAGGATTTGATAGAAAGGTACTCAATGTACAAGCAAGTGGCGGCGAGAAAAAGAAAAACGAAATCATACAGATGATTATGAAGAATCCTAAAGTTGCAATACTTGACGAGCCTGACAGCGGATTAGATATCGACAGCATAAACACACTTGCTAAACAAATAAAATTATTTTCACAATCTAGTAATGACAAAGTTATAATTGTGATCACTCATTACGAAAAATTAATAGACAAATTAGATCCTGACACAATCACTGTGTTCAAAGATAAATCAGCAAAAACATATGACGATATTTCAGTTGCATATGATATACTACAAAATGGATTTTACGGATAATGTCATCATATGAATTGAGACAACTACCTAATCTATTAGGTTTAGGATTTAGACAAAATATAATGTCTAAGAGTAATCCGTCTGTACAATTTAAATCAAGCATTGCTGATAACTTAAAGTCTTTAGATACTAATTTTGAAAAAGAGCCCTTTTATAGGCACATGCAATTAGATAAATTGTTAGATACTAGCATACAGACATCCGGGCAAAGACATTTTGCTAAACAAGGAAGAAATATATCCATTGTAGACAGCGACATACAATGGGCCGATAATGTTGGCTATCGAACAAAGAGAGGAATCAAATTAATAGATTATTATCAACCGCATAATAATTTAAAATTATACGAAAACTATTTTGTTAGAAAAAACAGAATTGGAGATTTAGCATATCTTAACTGTTTAACGCCTGTGGGTTTTACCGTAACTACTAATACTGAAGTACTGGTCGATTATACATCATCGGGTATTGATAATTTGGATTGTAATGTAGTAATAGTAGATATATCCGCAAACAAAGATGTTACTATAATGGAAAGATTCGAAAGTGTTAATACAACGTTAACTAGAATTTTTTACATTATCAGAGAAAATGCAAACGTAGATATCAAGCGAAATCTATCTACAAGTAAACAATATAATCAAGTTGTAGAATCTTATTTTATACAGCACCCTAGCAGTAGGCTGTTGATAGAGCAAGTCTCAGAAGACAACAATTATTTACAAACAACATTTGATTTTGATATATACAATAAATGCAGAACAAATATTTACACAAGAAATGCTTCTGCAAATGAATCAAGTACTTCAGTGTCAATTAATGTGAACCATTTAGGTGAAGGCAGTAAAAGTAATATTGATGTAAGATCGGTAGGAAGAGACTCTGCGTATTTTTCATTTAAAGGAAACATCAATGTTGTTAAAAAAGCAGAAAATGTTTCTGCTAATATGACTAATAAAAATTTATTAGTTAGCGATACTGCTACTGCAATTACAGAACCTATGCTGGACATCAATACAAAAGAAATAGAATGTTCGCATGGTTGTACTGTGAGTAATGTAGATGAAGACAGTTTATACTATCTTCAAGCAAGGGGGTTTTCGAAAGAAGACGCAACAAACATTCTAATAGAGAATTTTTTAAATATAAATCATGAAAGAACATTTTAGCACACTAATAAATAACCCTGGTTTAGCATACTTTGATAGTGCGGCAAGTACACAAACTCATCAGGCAGTAGTAAATAGAATTAAACAATATTATGAAAACGAAAGATGTAATGTACACAGAGGCGACTTTCATATAAGTACGAAAGTCAGCGACGAGTGTGAAGATGCTAGGTGGAGTGTCGCTAAACTAATCAATGCAAGGCCAGAGCAGATTATGTTCACAGCAGGTGCAACTGATGGATTGAACATGGTTGCAAAATGGTATGAAAATGTTAAAGTTGTAATCATCAGTGAAGCCGAGCATAGTGCAAATATAATACCTTGGTTAGTACAAGGTAGAACAGTAGATAACGGAAGACTGGTTGTATTACCTTTGTCAGAGCGAGGCGTAATAGATCCAGATGTTGCTAACGAAACATTTAAAAAATATCCTGATGCAGTTTTAAGTTTAATATCTACAAGTAATGTAAACGGTCTCACTAACGATTTGAAAACAATAGTCGGCATGGCACATAACCAAGGTATACCAGTATGTTTGGATGCATGTCAAACACTGAGTAGCCACAATATTGATGTAGAAGAATTACAACCTGATTGGTTAGTGGCCAGTGGACATAAGATGTTTGGGCCAACTGGAATAGGTTTTATTTATAGTAAAATGGATTATAATGAGCTTAGACCAATTAGATATGGTGGAGGCACTGTACACAGTTATAACTTCAATGGGTCGGTAGACTTCTATGATGGTCCTCTAAAACATGAGCCAGGAACACCAAACATATCAGGTATATTAGGTTTGGGTGTTGCCGCAGAATGGATTAATTTTGTTGGTTACGATGAAATACATAACCAATTGGAGAGAGTACAAAACACACTAACCAAAGAAGGACTATTTAATATAAATGGTATGCAACTTATTCATCCTAGTGACTCAATAAGAAACGTTTTTAGTTTTACCACTGACGTACATCCTGCAGATATAAGCATGTATTTAGGACTAGACGATGTAGCAGTTAGAGTAGGCAAAGTTTGTGCCCACCCTATTGTAAACAAATATGGTAAAGGTTCTATATTGAGAGTTAGTACACATTTATATAACACAGAAGAAGATTGCAAGAAATTAGTGAAGTCATTATGTCAGACAATACAGAAATTAAGTTAGAAGATTTAGTAAGAAGCAATCTACGAAGGGTAATAGATCCTGAGATTGGTATAAACATTGTAGATCTAGGACTAGTATATAACATAGACGTTAATCAAGAGAATGATGTACAAGTTCTTATGACACTGACAGCACCTAACTGTCCGTTTGGTGATATGATAATGATGGAAACAGAGTTTGCTGTTAGGAGTGTTAAAGACGTTAATTTAGTAAAAATTAATTTAACATTCGATCCTCCATGGAATCCTGATATACATGTTTCTGACGAGGCCAAATATCAAATGGGCATATATTAGTCCACGATAAATACAGACATCACAACACGGAGATAATGATGGAAATTAAACTTACTGTACCTAATGTTACATTTAAGACTAGAGTAGCAACTGATGAGTCGCCAGGCTTTACTTGGGCTAACCTCACATCTAACGACATATTTGCAGGAAAAAGGGTAGTTGTATTTGCACTACCTGGTGCGTTTACACCGACATGTTCTAGTACACATTTACCAGGATATGAATCAAACTACGATACAATAAGAAGTTTAGGCATAGACGAGGTATATTGTTTAAGTGTCAATGACACCTTTGTAATGAACTCATGGTTAAAGAGTTTAGATATTTCAAACATTAAACCATTACCTGATGGATCAGGCGAGTTTTCACGTAAAATGGGAATGTTAGTTAGCAAAGATAATTTAGGGTTTGGTCTTAGAAGTTGGAGATATTCCATGGTAGTTGACAACGGTCAAGTTGAGGCCATGTTTGTTGAAAACGGTTTTGAAGATGAATGTAAAACAGATCCGTTTGAAGTATCAGATGCATACACAATGATTGACTACCTTAAAGATAATGGCTAAAGTAACATGGTTGTTTGGTGCCGGGTCCGACTGGTCTAAAAGAATAGCAAGTAATTTAGAAGGAGATGTTTTACTGATAGGCAGAAATCTTTCTAACGACCCGGATATCACTACAATAAAATACGACCCATCGAGCGCCGAAAATTGGATACACACAGTTGCATCTGACTTACCTGTGCCGGATAGACTTATTTTTAATATAAACACAGGCCCTATATTAGAACTAGAAGAAAACATTCTAAAAGATGTTGCACATCAGTTTCAGATATTTGATGACTGGTGGCTTTGCAATAAGCAACAATTATTTTTTAAACTCATGTTAGTAAATTGGTTAATCAATGAAAAAAACTTTGATGGCGATGTGTGTTATATAACCAGTCAAATATCTGCAGATCATAATCCGCAATGGAAACATTTGCACATGTATAAAAATTTACGAGCAATGGATTATGAAATCATTTGGAACAACAGAAATCAAAATCTAAATGCTTATGGTATATGTCCTGCGGCCAACACTAAGCCAATGGAATGGGCAGATTATATTTCAAATTTAATACAGCAACCTGATATAGGCGAACACTGGTTATACGGTATATCAGAAGTAGACGAGCAACTTTCTCATATGGGGTGGAACGATTGGCAGAGCGTTTAGAAATAATTAAATGGAGCGAATATCAAAAAGGTATTGCGCCGTTATGGAAAGTAGAAGATCCTAGTACTATTCCTATATGGAATAATCCCTACCATATTGTACAGTATCCGCCACACATGTGGCACACAGAAATAATTTTATTTCCTGTAAGATATGTTGTAGATGATGTACCTGTTGCATACACATGTGTTTACAATATCGATGATATGCTTATTAGAACAAGAGGTATATTTGTAGAAGAAGAGCACCGAGGCAAAGGCTACGGTCATAAAATGCAACTAGCACAATGGAATCTATTTCCTACTACGTTTTATAGAGCGTTTGGCTTTTGGCGAGAAGACTCTGCACCACGTTTCCAAAAATATAGTGATATGAAAATAGTCCCTGAAACTGATTGGATTTACAGTGACTTTAGCAAAGTTAATATGCGATTCCTGTATGTTGATCGAGGACCAAAACCCACTGAAGAAGAAATAAAGTTAAACAGAGAATTTATAGATTTACAAAGAGCAAAGTTTAGTCTAGGCGGAACTAATAATTTAAATGTAGATTGGAATATTGTCGAATGGGACGATTATTTTCATACGCACAGAGGCAACTACGAAGATCTTCAAATTAATCTAAATTTTTAAATCATGCACGATAAATATTTGCATGAAAAAGAACACACTCGATCCCAGATGGGATAACCAAATAGTTAAGTATGACTTGGAAAAGTATAACTGGCGTGAATACTTTTTACAAGCAGTCCAAGACAAATACCCTCAAGTAACATCACTAGAAACAGTACACGAAGTATTTGAACCTAGAGAAATAAACGACTTTGTTTGGAACGTACAGCGAATTTGTAAAACAGAAGAGTTTGCAAGAATGCTGGATAACTTTGTAGAAGATAATTTTGCAGAGCTATTAGACAACGAAGATTTTATGATTCAAGATGTTGTAGGTATGAGGGTTGTTATACCTAATCAAAGTAAACATGGTAGAACACTAAACTTTCACCAAGGTATTTGGTATGGACACGGACCTGGCATGTACAGTATCTGGACTCCTCTTACTGAGGCATATGATACAAATACTATGCAAATTTTACCATGGAAAGAAAGTAGAGAGATAACTCAAAACACCTACGACAACAAATGGGACTATAAAAAAATACAAGAAGAATGTTTAAAATATGCTATACCATGTAATACATCACCTGGTCAAAGTTGGCTGTTTCAACAAGGTCACATTCATGGTAATGTAAACAATGATACAGATATTACTCGCTGGAGTTTCGATACTAGAGTATTATTAAAGGGTGGTAATTACGGCAAACGTAGACCAGGCGGTTACTTTAGATTGTTTAAGACATATAGAAAGCCGATGGCAAATATCGATACAAGTCTAAATTGGATTAACTATATTGATATGGAAACAAAGTTTAATAAAACTACACCATTCTTTTGGACTTCTATGGTAATGGATCAATTCTGTAAAGATGAGGGCATAACACCAGTTGACTATCCACTAGAGTTGAGTTTCTGCACATGGGAACCTATGCTAGAAGATTTTATCAAAGACGAATACATAGACGGCATCATTATACCTAGTATATTAGGTATGACTGGAGATAAAGATCGAAGAGATTATTTACTCAACTTGGCACTGGAAAACAAAAAGCCGATTATATTTGTAGACGAAAGAATACTAGTAGATAGTCAAGATGAAATCAATTATATTAATAGTTTACTTGAATTTATTAATGATGAGCCGGAGCCAGATTTACTGCTAGGCCACACAAGATGAGTTTAGATCACGTTTTACCTAACTGGGATAACAAAAGTTATCATTATGATTTGGAAAAACATAATTGGCCAGCATACTGGTTAAACGTGGCTAAGACAAAGTTTCCTCAGATAGAATCCTTAGAAACTATACATAAGGTATTGTCTGCTACAGAGATTACTGAACTGGGCAGACATCTGCAGAGTGTTTGTAATAGTAAAGAGTTTATCGATAAAGTAGATCAGTATTACAATGACATTGTTCCTGATCTAATTGATCAAGATGAGTACATGATACAAAGATTTTTTACTGTTAGATTAGTTATTCCTAATCAGGGTAAAGTAGGAAGACTGCTACAATTTCACAAAGACGAATGGACAGGCAACGGAATTGGAATCCTCACAGTATGGACGCCTATTACAAAATGTTATGAAAGTAACAGTATGCAGATTGTAGATACTGCACAATCAGATCGTATCAGTAATTCTTGCATTGCAGAAAGATGGGATAACGATAAGATACAAGAAGAGTGTTTAAAGTATGCTCAACCAGTTAATTTAACTCCTGGTGAAGTATTTTTATTTCAACAACACCATATGCATGGAAATATTAATAACGATACAGATATAACTCGTTGGAGTATGGATGGCAGAATTCTTCCAAAAGGGGGCGAATATCACCGGAAACTACCCGGTGGTTATTTCCGTTTTATAGGTGAGCAAATAGATGATCGTGTTATAGACACTAGTAAAGATTATATAAGTTATGCCGGATGGAATAACAAATGGAGTAGCGGTATTCCTTTACCTATGCAACGAGCAACTATAAACAAATATTGCAATGACAACAATATAAAGATAAACGATTATCAATTTGAAAACGAATTTTTAGATTGGTATCCTGCATTAGAAAAATTTATTACAGGGTATAATGTACAAGGCATTGTGATGTGTAGTGTGTATAATTTGCCTGATAGCCCTTTTGATAGGTTTAGATTATTACAACTAGCAGTGGAAAATAATGTAGAATTACATTTTGCTAATGAATTATGCAGTGTTAGAGGAAAAGAAGATATTAAAAAAATATTAAAAATATTCGAGTATGTGAAATGAAATATAGATATCATGTTGTATACGAACCAGGTTTCGTAAATTATACAGGCAGTAATGTCAGTGAGGACTTCTATTGGCATTTAGAGCCAGAAAAAATTATGGAAGTACCAAACAGGAAAACTGTTACTTGGGAACTAAACGATTTACCGTTAACACAAAAATTTGTGCAGTGTTACAAAAATAAGATTCACTCTATTTGCTACGACCAATTAGTGAGACGTAGGAAAAAGTCTTGGCGTATGATTGCTGATATCTACAAAGGCTTAACAAAGAAAGATGTTATGGCTAGTAGAGAAGAAATGAATAACATCATTGAATTCTTGAACACAGGCTTTCAAGAACACATATGGTTTACTATACCATCAGAATTGAAACTTAACACCGAAGATATTTACGATAAGAGGGATAAAAATTTAAACGAACTGCATGATCATTTTGAAACAAGAATGGTTGAACTAGAAAGCAAAATTACCAGAGGAGAAATAGATCAAGAACGTGCAGAGCAACTGTGGGATAAATTGCAATCTATCAATTTGTTAGTTCACTATAATGAAAGACTAGGACAAGAGCAACACATAGACAATATGGATAGTGCAGACCCAAGTTACTTTACAAGTTTAAAATGCGACTCCCCTATACGAACAGAGGTACGTTTACTACCAGAAGACTATGAACATTTTACTATGGTTAGATCTAGTAATGCTTTAACATTAGACTTTGGCACAGTAGGAAAAGACTTGTTCACATGCAGTGTTACTAATGATCAAGAACTTGTGTATAAAGATATGATAAGTCAGCAGTGGGAACTTAACCCATGGGTACAATACGACTTTACTAGTTGCACACACGATGAATGGCACGGTGATCAAATGGAACTTTACAACAAGTGGTTAGTAGATCACAAGATAGGTGATTATTTAGATCTAAGTGATCCTAAGTATACACCTGGCAGACACATGTTAGGCGAATGTATCAGTCATAACTTTACTTGTAGTGCAGACTTTATTAAAGAAGTTATAAACGATACTCCTAAAATACATGCGTTTTTTATCACAGATGAAAACAACAAATCAATATTATAAGGACTATAATGGAACAACCAGAACTTTTTCCAAGATTAAAAAATGGAATGAACGACTCAATAGTAGTATCAGCATTACAATCTGAAATCCCTCAAATGGCACCCGATGTGGTTTTATTTACCGGTGTAGGAAAAATAAATGCCTCCCATGCTTTAACACAGTATTTGGTTAGAAACAAACATATTAAACGAGTTATTAACTATGGTACAGCAGGTTCAGCCTACGGAGTTAAAAAAGGTGAACTTATAAGATGCACAACATTTATACAAGGTGACATGGATTGTAGTTTAATCACAGATGGCCCTGGTGTAACATTTGCTGACCAGCCGGCCGTATCAGGTGTAATTAACTTTGGTACAGATGGTTATATTTGTAGAACGCAAGATCAGTTTGTAACAGATTTAAACACATTAGATCTATTTCAAGAACTGTTAGAAGGCAGAAAGTTTAATTGCGTTGATATGGAAGCCTATGCATTAGCAAAGGTGTGTGCATTAATGGAAAAAGATTTTATTTGTTACAAATACATTAGCGATGATGCTGACAGTAATGCCGATGATGAATGGGAAGAAAACGTTCATAAAGGTGAACCACTGTTCTACGAAGCATTACTTAACCATGGATACAAGAAAGTATGATATTAGTTTTATCTACTTATAGAACTGGTAGTACTAATTTATGTAAAAGCCTTGCCGAAGAGCGAGGATATGAAAACTTAGATGAGTGTTTTCATGAGTCATTAATAGATCAGCATAAAGATGTGTTAAGATATATTTTAAAAAATCCTAATTGTGTAATAAAAATATTTCCGTACCATTTAGAAAAAAGCAACATAGATAATTTGTTTAATCAACTTGTAGAAATAGCAGAGCAAGTTATTATTCTTATTAGGAAAGATTTTGATAGTCAAGTGAAAAGTTATTATACATGCAAACAGATAGGCGACTGGCACTCAGATTTTGAAGACACTGTAGACATATTGTTAGATAAAGATAAGTTTTTATGGTGTACAAATTTTTTACATAATCAATATTTAGAAATTTCAAACCTGAAACGCAAGTTGTCTGACTATAAATTATTATATACACATCAACTAGATCAAAAAAATAAATATCAAAGACCTACAAAATGGAATAGGCAACCTGGATTTACAAATATAGATATTGAAGAATTATTTGTTTAGGAATATGTTACACTTACAGTAACATTACCTTGTGTAGATGTCCCTGCATTTTGATATACTTTGATTGTGTTATCGCTATCTAATGTGCCAGTGTAAACATAACTTGGATTAACAACATAGGTACCAGTAGCAGTTAAGTCTAAATAAGCATCTTCGAATAATCTATTATTATCACTGTCATCGCCAACACTTAATGAGGCGTTAGCATCGTCGTAAACTGTGTTTACAGTTATCATTACTTCTTCTATTTTACTACCAGCACTTACATCACCAAGAGTAACAGTACCACTTGTATAATCAACATCTGATGTTAATGAACCTGCATCACTGACCGCACTGTCTCTACTTGCTATTGCTGTTAAGTGACTTAGTTGTGTAGGAGCATCCTGGTTCGAAATATAAACACCATACTCTCCATCACCTGCATCTGTTACAACAAGTAAGTCACCGGTGTTTATATTACTGTCTGCATATACAGCCGCCATGTTGGCTTTAAATAGTGTAACACTTACAGCATCTAATTGTGCCTTAGTAACTAAGTCGCTTGATTGGGTTGCATTTGCGCCTTTGATGGTTGTCAATGCACCGCCTTCGTTAGTTACAACGAAAGTACCAGATTCGGCATTACCCTCTAATTTAGGGCCATTTTTACCTAATTGTACATTGTTTCCTACGCCAATCAGACCGTAGTTTTTAATTTGCGCCACCCAGTTACTCCTCTAACCTATTGCTATATTAGTATTTATCATGATTGACATATTGAATTATTATGCTATAATATGTGTAACAAATAAGGAGTCTCTCGCAATGAAATATCTAATAATTGGCGATGTACATGCAGATTTTAAGCCATTCAAAAGAGCGGTAGACTTCGCTGTGGCTAATGATTTACATTTGATATCTGTAGGTGATCTTATAGATAACGGGCCAGATGGCTTCAAAGTTTTGTCGCTGTTTAACTCGTTAGTAGAAGACAATAAAGCGTCTTTAATTCGAGGTAATCACGAATGGAAAATATACAGATGGGCTATTGGGCGTGATGTTAAAATAACTGATCCTAATAGAGTTACTGTAGATGAAATGATGTGGAACACTGAGTTCAAGGACTTAATCATAAAGTTAACTGAACAGGCTCCTATGTACATGAAACTGTCTGATACCATATATGTGGCTCATGCCGCTATAGGTAAAAAGTTTTGGGAATCAGGTGAAGTAGATGATCGAATGATGTTTGGATATTCTGATCGAACACAAACATTTCCTTACAGAGGAGAAATATACCCTATCAGAGTTTATGATTGGGTAGAAGACGTACCTGCAGATATTAGATTATTTGTAGGACACGACCCAAGACCAATGATAGGAAAACCCGACTTTGACAACTTTCAGTTAGCACCATTAACTGTAAAGAACAAGCAAAGAGGTGCAGTTACCTTCCTCGATACCGGTTCAGGAAAAGGTGGTACACTGTGGGGTGCAGTAGTAAATAGTGCTACATCTAATGTAGAACAGTTTAGGAACTTTAGTATATGAAACTAGATTACAAGAATGTAGGTAAGATAGGTTTTACTTGCAGTACTTTCGATCTTTTACATGCTGGGCATGTAACTATGCTTGAAGAAGCAAAACGTGAATGTGACTATCTAATTGTTGGTTTACAGAATGATCCAACATTAGATCGTCCTGAAAAGAATGCACCTGTACAAAGTATTGTTGAAAGACAAATACAGTTAAGTGCAATCAAGTATGTAGACGAAGTAGTAATCTATAACACAGAACAAGACCTAATCGATTTACTTCTCACCCTTCCTATTGATGTAAGGGTATTAGGAGTAGAATATAAAGGAAAAGACTTTACAGGTAAAGATCTTGCTAAACAACGTGGCATAAAGATTGTGTACAACGGAAGAGATCATTCTTTTAGTAGCACAAGTTTACGCAATCGTGTAGTTGAAGCACAAAAGGAAAGTTAATGAATAAAAATTTGCAGGCAGGATTAATTTTATTTGGAGCACTAGTTTTAAGTAGACTTTTGCCACTACCTGCAAACAGCGAACCATTACTAGGTATCGCTGTACTTTCGCCTTACTTAACTAAAAATAGTTTAGCATTTTTATTTCCTTTGTGTGTAATGTTTGTTTCAGATGCTGTCATAGGCTTTCATAACAGCATGTTAATGACATATACAGCATTAGCAATAGCACCTTTTGTGAGCAAACTGATGCAAGGTAAAATGTATGCATCGCTAATTGTCAGTTGGTTAGTATGGCATGTATTTGCAAATGTTGGACAACTGTATCCACCTTTTACTATAGAATCATTACTGTTTGATATTAGATTTCTAATAAGTGGTTTAAGTGTTGTAGCACTATACGACTTAACGAGGAGATTATGGCAGTATCACATAAAAGGCATTTAGCCAAAACAATTACATGGCGTGTGGTTGCAACCACAGACACATTTATAATAACGTTCCTTGCTAGTACATTTGGCTTTGGATATACCACAGAACAAGCAATGACACTAGGTGGAGTTGTAGCAGGTTTTGAAATTATTACTAAGATGGTATTATACTACTTGCATGAACGAGCATGGTATAACTACAGCGAATTTGGTTTGAAAAAAGATGAGTAAACTCATAGATAAAACCCTAACAACTGATCAAGCATATCGTATATTCTTTGTAGATAAATGGTTAGTAGATAGACAAAACACATCTAGTAAGTGGTCTCAAGGAGACGAAGAAGAAGACTACGATCCAGTTGATAACTTGTACGGCCCGGATGACATTACTTACGAGTACAATAGTCACGGATTCAGATGTGATCCATTTGAGAACAACAATGCAGAAATTTTGTTTATGGGTTGTTCGTTTACTGAGGGCACAGGGTTACCGTTAAAGGATCTATGGTGTACTCATGTGCATCAAGCACTGTATCCTAACACATCTTATATAAATTTAGGCATAGCGGGTGGTGGTGTAGAATGTCAAGCAGAAGCACTGCATTATTTCTGGAATCAAACTAAAAGACAAGTTAAAGATATTGTGTTCTGGTTACCTCAGTATACTAGAAGATTTTATAAAGTAAATGGTCAGCCGCCGTGGACTTGGCTTACACAAATGGATATGATCAAAGACCCCTATCATAATTATAGTTTAGAATTGTTTATGGACGAGGATTATGCTATACATCGGTCAATGATTGCAATGGGCAAAATTCAATTAGTTGCAGAATTAATGCAAGCCAATATACATATATACGATCAAAATAGAATAGAAGCCGCAAAGAAATGGTTTCCAAATATGCATCATATACCTTACTTCGAGGGACCGAATTTTGTAATGGATGTAAATGATTTAAAAGATATGGCACGTGATAAGAGACATATTGGACCTGCTAATTCTAAACGTGTTGCTAATTACATAATAGATAATATAAAAAAGTTTTATGAAAGATAAGTTTAAACATGCATTTATGGATTGTGCAGAAAGGTTTGCACAATTAAGCAGTGCCAAACGAGCAAGAGTTGGTTGTATTATAGTAAAAGATGATCGTATCATAAGCATTGGTTATAATGGTATGCCTAGCGGCTGGACCAACGAGTGCGAAGTCACACAAACATTAAACGATGTACCACACATGAGAACAGAATACATTGCACAAGGATACATAATGCATCAAGGTGGCGATAGCATCACATGGAGTAAGGCATCAACAAAGCCAGAAGTTTTACATGCAGAAGCAAATGCCATTGCCAAAGTTGCACAAAGTCCAGAGAGTTGTAAGGATGCAGAACTGTTTTGTACTCACATGCCTTGTATAGAATGTGCTAAACTGATACACCAAAGTGGTATAAAGAAAATATATTTTAAGATAAATTATCAAGCCGCCAAAGGTTCAGGGTTTGATTTTTTAGATAAAAGCGGAATAGAATTAGAAAAAGTAGATGGCTAAGATAACACATTTAGATTTAGAGATCAGTAGCACTTGTCAAGCAAGTTGCAGTGCCTGTGCAAGAAATCAATCTGGTGTTACAGTTATTGATCCAACCAGTCACAAACTCAAAGAAGTACAACGTGCATTCAAAAGTATTTCAAAAGATTTAAAAACAATTACATTTTGTGGAAACATTGGTGACAGCATGGGCAATAAAGATATTGCTCTTATTTGTCGTTGGTTTATTATGCGTAATCCAGACATATTGATTAACATACACACTAACGGCGGATTAGGTAGTCCTGATACATACAGAGAATTAGCCACCCTAGGTGTTAGAATTATATTTGGTTTAGATGGGTTAGAAGATACCAATCATTATCATAGAGCAGGAGTTAAGTGGTCTAACGTAGTAAAAAATTTAGAAGCATATCAAAGTGGCTTTGCAAATAAAATCAAATGTAGATGGACTGAAGAGTTCAACGACGATGATGATAACGGCGAATACAAAATGGGAATCATACAGATGATTCTGTGGCAACACAATCAGCATCAAATATTAGACATGGCAAGATTTGCACAAACACATAAATGCTCTCTATGGTTCAGAAAGGCAGTTATAACCAAAGACCAGAATGCTAACAATGGTATGCCTGTGTTTACCCCTAAAGGCCAGTATGTGTGTAACCTACATGAACCTGATGCAATATTTGATCCTATAAGTGGATATGAGTTTCCTTGTCCTGATACATGGCACCCTGACAATGACATAGAAACAAAAGTAACAGAGTTCATGGATAATGCCTGTACAGAACTAGGTATAAACATACACAAATGGAAACGCATATTGGATAATCCAATACTGCCTGATACGGAAAATGCACCAGAGAATGTAAATGATTGGTCAAAGCATGTTCCAGTTAGATGGATGCACGATAAACGACAAGAACAGTATAACGTAAAATACACAGACGAGCAATTAGATAGATTCAGCATACCTGTTGCTTGTAAAAGTATGAATTGGAATAATCCAGTTAACATACAAGACAAAGAAGCAGATAAAGAATTGTTTATAGGTGCAGACAGTTATGTCTCACCATGTTGTATGATAGGCTCAGCATTAAGTTTACATCTCCAAAATGCATTAGATGACGATGATAACTCTGAGCCTAACTTACTTAAAAAAGATATTGCTAATAGAATAGAAGCAATAGGCATAGATAAGTTTAATAGTAAACTACATTCTATGCAAGAGATATACGAGAGTGGTGTTCTACACCAGTTAGTGTTTGATAACATAGAAGACAATGATGCAAGAAAAGGTAGACAACCGTTCTGTGCCGCACACTGCGGTACACGTGGTTCTTATGGTAGACCCATAAAAGATGACCGAGATAATGGTTGACAAACATTCAAAATATAGTATAATATATGTATAAATTAGGATTAATATTATGGTAGCAAAAAGTACTACACAAATGACTAAAGCAGAACTGCTAGACCTCATTAACGAAAAAAACAGAGTGATTGCAGATTTAAATGCAAAGATCGACGATCTAGAAGGAATGGCTGTTGCTAGTCAAAGTAAACCTCTAGACGCTGATGTAAGCAGACTAATCAGCAGTCTTAATCAGAGAATCAAAGCACTAGAAGAAAAGATCGATGGCTAGAGTATTTGTATACGGTACACTTAAATCTGGCGGAGAAGTAAGAGGTCTCAACCAATTCGGTGACGGTGCTACTATTATAGGCAAAGCAAAGACACAATATCCTGATTATGATATGGCAGATCTAGGAGCATTCCCAGGAGTGTTTTTAGGTGGCGAATATCATATTCAAGGCGAAGTGTGGGAAGTTGACGAAGAAACCATGAAGGACCTAGATGCAATCGAAGGTTATCCTAACTTCTATAACAGACAACTAACACACACCACAGAAGGCAAAGCATGGATGTACTACCTCGAAGGCAAAGACTACGACCAGTACAAAGGCATTAGAGGAGAAGGAACTCAAGTAATAGAGGACGGAGATACCCTAATATGGCAAAGGTAAATGACCATGGTATGGCTACTGCATATCATTTAATCAGACAAATTGCACAATGGCATCACGATAGAAACTTAATTGAAGGCAGTGATGACAAAAGCCAGTTCGCTAAACTTATTCAAGAAGCAGGCGAACTATCAGACAATATCTGCAAAGGCAAAGACATTGCAGACGATATCGGTGATATGATTGTAGTGTTAATCAATATTGCAGAGCGTAACAACCTAACCATTGAACAGTGTTTAGAAAAAGCGTGGGATGATATCAAAGACCGTAAAGGCAAAATGGTCGACGGCGTCTTTGTTAAAGAAGCAGACTTATGACACTAGCACTGATTACACTGTTAATTATCAAACACACTATTGCAGACTACTTTATGCAATACAGTTGGATGATCAAAGACAAAGGCACTTATGGTGCGTGGGGCGGTATTGCACACAGTGGATTTCACGGATTATTAACATTTGGCGTACTGCTGATGTTTCCTATTCCAGTTATGTATGCATTACTGTTAAGCATCGGCGATAGTGTTATACACTATCACGTAGATTATACCAAGAGCAACTTTTGGAAAGAAAAGAACCTTACTCCAATGGATCAACAGTATTGGATAGCACACGGTGTTGATCAACTGCTACACATGTTAACTTATGTAGGAATTGTGTTACTATGCGTATAGAACAAGACATTAAACTGGATTATTCAGATGTATTGCTGAGACCTAAACGCAGTACAATGGGCAGTAGAAAAGATGTAGAACTTCACAGAGAGTTTACATTTCGCAACTCAGGACAACATTACAGGGGAATTCCAATCATGGCGGCCAACATGCAGGGTGTTGGCACATTCGATATGGCTTATGCTTTGGCCAGAAAGGGCCTGTTTACCTGTTTGGATAAAACATATCAAGTAGCAGAGATATATGATTACTTCTTGGATCATGAGAATAGATCAGATGTATTAGATTGTGTTGCTGTCAGCACAGGTATAACTGAACGAGATCAAGAACGCATCAACAAAACATTAGAACTGATACCAGATGTCAAGTATGTGTGTATCGACGTTGCTAATGGTTACTCAGAAAGATTCATTGACTATGTGAGTCAGTTCCGTGATCAGTATCCCAACATAACTATCATTGCAGGAAACGTGGTCACACCAGACATCACAGAAGAACTTATATTGCGAGGAGCAGACATTGTTAAAGTTGGTATTGGGCCTGGTAGTGTTTGTACTACTAGGATTAAGACTGGTGTTGGGTATCCGCAGTTATCCGCAGTCATTGAGTGCATGGATGCCGCTCATGGTCTTGGTGGACACATCATTGCTGATGGCGGTTGTACTAGTGCTGGAGATGTAGCCAAAGCCTTTGGAGGCGGTGCAGACTTTGTGATGCTGGGTGGTATGATGGCAGGCACAGACGAAGGCGGTGGAGAAGTAATTGAAAAAACATTCATCACCAACCAACAAGCACCGGCAACCTCAGCAGGCGTAGGTCAAAGAGTCACCAAGCAGTTTGTGAAGTTTTATGGTAGCAGTACCACAGAAGCACAAAAGAACACAGGCGGTGTACAAGAACATCGCACCTCAGAAGGCAGAATCATTGAAATACCCTACAGAGGTTCAGTGAACAACGTGATCACAGACGTGTTGGGCGGTGTGCGAAGTGCATGTACTTATGTGGGTGCAAACAAACTGAAAAATTTAAGCAAATGCACAACCTTTGTGCAGGTAAGTGGTAAACAAACACACAACAACATGTTCGCAGGATTACAGATAGGAGAATGATCACTGTGGAATACACACACAAACTGGGCACTATGACAGAGTGGTTTTCAGAAACAGTGCCCCAACAACATCAAACTCAACTGATAGAATCACTGCTAGATCAAGGATACATAGTGAGAATCGTACACCATGGATGAACACATCAACACACTGAGCAATGCTCACACAATGGAATGGGCCTATGTGCCTGAAGGCAATCGTGTGACATACACCATGCAGTTGCCCGCCTGGGAGCAGTGTCAACAACTGCTGAGCAGTGTGTCATTTGAACTGGCACACTATTCAGAATTCACAGACATCATGCTGAGTGATTGGCGCAGAGGTGCTGTGGGCACATACTACAACAAAAAACTGCAAATGGGCCGTTGGATACGCAGAATCATTGATGCCAAACTGGAGGACTCACAGAGACTGACCTGTTGGGCAGAAGTCAGCAGTAAACTGCACACCAGCACACAGATACTGTTAAACGAATCACGCACCACCAATATTAACGATCTCATACACAGACCCAGTGTAGAGAATCACATCATCAACACAATGAGGAGCACACAGCATGGTGAGTAAAGGGCAGTGGAGCAAGGGTGAGGGGCCGACCGTTCCGACCGACGCGGTACCTTCCGACCGAGCGGCAGAGCCACTTCAGTCTGCTGATGTAAATGACAATCAACCTGCTCCTCAAACAGTGTTAACCACAGCACAAGGGCTAGAACTCACAGTAGGAGAAATAGAGAACTCAAAACGCATATACAAGTCAAAGACTCCCAAACAAACAGTAGACTGGTATATCAAGTGGTTCAGCAGTATCCTGGTGTTGGTTGCTATAACTGTGCGTAGTGCTGGTATACCCGAACTGCAATGGGCTGACGTACTGTTCAGTTGGTTGGGTGCTGTGGGTTGGTTCGTGGTAGGATTCATGTGGAAAGACCGTGCTCTCATACTGCTTAATGGTATTATTGCTATTATGTTGTTCGCTGGATTGTTGCGTATAGCATATGAATTGGGTTGGTTTAACTCTTTTATGCTGACTCAGGGCATAGCATAAATGGATATAATCACTGTGTTAGCAGTTTTCCTAGTGTTATACATACTGTATACTAACGATGATTGGCCATCTTAGACGCTGTGTAACGCCGTGTGTGCAACGTTATGCTATAATGAGTATATAGTTCTAGGAGAAATTTTAGCAACGTATACTGCACTATATACAGCATCTAACAGGTGCTACACACCTAAAAAGGTTATTCGCGGGGCTCATACACCTTTTTCATTCTTTCATACACACACTGTACGATATAATACACACACTGTATCCTCAGGTCCAGGCCTATATAGAGGGTAAATTTTTATTTTTCAAGAAAATTTTTTGGCATATATGTGCAGAAAAAAATACTGATTCCGGATAGGCCTAAAAAATTTTTTTGCAACCCCTACACGTTTTAACCGCCTACCCCCACCATTTTTTCAATGTAGAAATTTTTTCCAAAAAAAAGCACAGTGGAAACTGTGCTTTTTGATAGTGTGCTAGTGTGTGCTATGCATTATCTCGCTCCCGCAAATATTCCTCTAAGCTCATTTTTTGTGAGGGGGGTATGGCGTCTTGCAACATTGCATAGTCCTCTGTTATGTAGTCAGTGTGCATAGCATAATTTTTGTGTGCAACAAACTGCTCGACGGCCTCAGCAAGTGCAAAACTTACATCCTCTCGCACTATGGTATCGCCACTAAACTCGTCTATGATGTCATAAGCGTCTTGCACACTGTAGTTAATATTTTCCTCTACATTATGGCCAATAGTAAATGCGGCATCATAAAAATGTTGTGCTTTGTCTATGCGGTCGTGTATGTTGTAGTGTGCAAAGTCACTTGCCTCGCTAATGCTAAACTCGTCTGTGTAAAACGAGGGTGCTGTCTCGCAGTACAGATTCCAGGCAATGTGTGCTAAGTGTAGTGCAGTAAAGTTTTGTGGCACTTGCACTGTGACACCGATTAGCGATGTATTAATAGTTTTGGTTTTATTTTTATTTTTAGTTTGCATAAATTATTACTCCCGTTTAACAAATTTACTATACTAGTATAACAAAAAACGCACTACTGTCAATCCAATAGTGCGTAATATTATGCAATTATATTGCGTGTTATGCTACTGCTTCATCGCGTTGTGCATTGTGCTCATAGCCTCTATTTCTGTTGTAATCAGCAGTCCAATTTGTAAAACATTCCGCTACAAAGTTTTGCCAGTTATCTTGCTTTAATGTATTTGTGTTAA
>Ga0129348_1000166_pt1 | contig 22568 bp, 16 predicted proteins | sample CPBDNA_4_FD_94424 | JGI IMG/M metagenome (GOLD analysis project Ga0129348, IMG submission 94424) | Freshwater to marine salinity gradient microbial communities from Chesapeake Bay, USA - CPBay_Sum_27_0.8_DNA | ecosystem: Environmental > Aquatic > Marine > Coastal | place: USA: Chesapeake Bay...
GGTTCGCTCCCGCCCACTTCCCGCCCCTCGAGGACGCGTGCCATGCCTTCCACTGGCCCCCACTCTGCTAGCCTCAGCAGTGCTAGCCTCAGCAGTGCTAGCCCCCGCAGTAGTGGCTCGAACCGTCGCTTTTCCGCTGACGAGGTCGTCCGGACCAAGATCGTTGCCACGATCGGCCCTGCAAGCCGCTCTGAAGAAGCGATTCACGGTCTTGTCGAAGCAGGCGTTGACGTGTTCCGGCTGAACATGGCCCATGGATCGATGGAGGAACATCAGCAGTCAGTTGACCGCATTCGTGCTGTCTCTGCTGCCTTGCAACGCCCCGTGGCTGTGCTCGTGGACCTGGCAGGGCCCAAGATTCGCCTGGGAGAACTTCCTGATGGCATGGTGGAGTGCGTGGAAGCCGCCACGATCACGTTTGTTCGCGGAGATGAAGGCGGCTCGGCCGATCGGTTTGTCACAAACTATCCACCGCTGATCGACGAACTCGCGGTGGGCGACTCGGTGATGATTGCCGATGGCACGGTGTCGCTGATTGTTGAGAGCAAAGACAGCAATGAGGCTCGTTGCCGGGTGGTTCAGGCTGGGCCCGTCCGCAGCCGCCAAGGCGTGAACCTCCCGGGTGTGAAACTGTCTGTGCCGGCGATGAGTCAAGCCGATTGGCAGCATGCAGAGTGGGCTGCCGCCTCGGGGGCCGACTTTGTCAGTCTCTCGTTTGTCCGAAGTTCTGTTGAAGTCACCCTGCTGGAACAGCTGCTTCGCACCCGCGGGTCGCGTGCGCGGGTGATTGCCAAAATCGAGAAGCGGGAAGCGATTGAAAACCTTGAAGCGATCGTGGAGGCGGCGGGCGGGGTGATGGTGGCCCGTGGCGACCTGGGGGTTGAGACCGATGTTGCCAGCATGCCGATGGTGCAGAAGCGGATCATCCGCGTCTGTCAGCAGTTTCAGAAACCGGTGATCGTTGCTACGCAGATGCTCGACAGCATGCAGCATGCTCGGCGGCCCACGCGAGCCGAGACGACCGACGTTGCCAATGCGATTCTCGACGGTGCCGATGCCTGCATGCTCTCCGGCGAGACCGCGATCGGAGAGCATCCCCGCCTCGTTGTGGAGATGATGCGACGGATCGCTCGGGCTACGGAGCGGCAGTATCTCGAAGACCGCTGGCGATATGTCGAAGGTCGCATTGTGGCCACGCGAGGCAGCGTGGCCACGACGGTGCCCGACTTTCCACCCTCACCAGAGCGGCTGGTGGATGGGCTGCATCCCATTACGCAGGCCGTTGTGGAAGGAGCCAGCCGCATTGCCGGCGACCTCGATGCCAAACTCTTCGTGGTAGCCAGCAAGACGGGCCTGACAGCGATCGCACGCTCGAAGCGGCGCGGTGCCGTGCCCACTGTGGGGCTTTCCGACAGTGAGCAGACGCTACGGCAGATGGCGCTCTACTGGGGAGTCACACCGCTGGCCTACGTGGCCACCCGGGACATCAACCAGCTGCTCGAGCAGGTGAGCAGCTGGGGGCTCTCCGAGGGGCGTTTGGTCTCTGGAGACCGGATTCTGCTGGTGGCGGGTATCGGTTTTGGCACCGGTGGTCACAATATGGCTCTGGTGCATGAGGTTCCGTAGCCGCTGAGCGTGGCTCGGTCGGCGGGTCGGCCCGATGGTGTTCCACGATGCCGATGATGTTCCAGAATGCACGATGGTGTCTCGCAATGGCGACTGCTCGCCGCCGCATGAGACTGGTAGATCACTAAAGGACTATTTGGAAACGGATCAGATGAAGCAGACGTGCGTCTTGGCGTATTCGGGTGGGCTCGATACCTCTGTCCTGCTGGGCTGGCTGATCGAAAAGGGATACGACGTGATTGCCGTTTACGTCGATCTCGGACAGCCTTGTGAGGACCGGGAAGCAATCCTGGCAAAGGCCACCTCGTGTGGTGCCAAGAAGGCAATGATCGTTGACGTCCGCGAGGAGCTCTGCCGCGACTTCGCCTTCCCCACGCTGGCCTGGCAGGCTCGATACGAAGGCACCTACCTGCTGGGGACGTCGATTGCCCGACCATTGATCAGCCGTGTCTGTGTCGAGATTGCCCATCGTGAGGGAGCCACCGTGTTTGCTCATGGAGCGACCGGCAAGGGCAACGATCAGTGTCGCTTTCAGCTGGCCGCTGAAGCGATTGATCCCGCGATCACGGTGCTGGCGCCATGGCGGATGGCGGAGTTTCGTGAACGTTTTCCAGGCCGCACTGAGATGCTCGACTTCTGTGATGCCAAGCAGATTCCTGTTAAGGCAACACACAGCAAGCCGTACTCCTCAGATGAGAACTGCCTGCACACCAGCTACGAGGCAGGCTGCCTCGAAGATCTCACCACTGACGGCTTTGCCATGGTGGACTTCGGCATGACCGTCTCTCCACAAGCAGCTCCCGATCAGGCTGAGGAAGTGACGATTGAGTTTGAGTCGGGCGTTCCCGTTTCGGTGAACGGCAAGCGGATGGCGCCGCATGAACTCGTGCTGGAACTCAACGCGATCGGTGGACGAAATGGAGTAGGCCGCACCGACATCGTGGAGAATCGGCTGGTGGGCATGAAGAGTCGAGGTGTCTACGAGGCTCCTGGCATGACCCTGCTCTACGAGGCCCATCGGCTCGTCGAACAGCTGACGCTCGATCGCGACCTCGTGCATCTCCGCGACACGCTGTCGCCCGTCGTGGCAGAGGTCGTTTACAACGGGTTTTGGTACTCCGCCAAGATGGACGCCCTGCTCGCCTTTATCCGCGAAGCCCAAAAGCCGGTCAGTGGCACGATCAGGCTCAACCTTTACAAGGGCAACATGCTCGTGGCGAGTCGCGAGAGTGGGAACAGCCTCTATGACGAAGCGATCGCGTCGATGGAGGGCGGTGGCTCCTACGATCAGACCGATGCCGAAGGCTTCCTGCGGATTCTCGGCCTTCCATTGCGAGTGCAGGGGGCGGCCCGGCCGCGTTCGTCGTCGGCTGAGTCAGGAGCCTCTTCGTGAGTATGCATGCGGCCGGAGGCGAGGGGAGCCCGCTCCCCTCGTTGCCGGCTGCAAGTTCACCGGGAGCAGTGCCGCAGTCAGCCACGCCGAAGGTGGCTGTGATCCTCCGGCTGCTATGGATACTGGCGGTTGTGGATGCCCGTCGAGGGGCATCGTGGAGTGTGATGCTGGCCGCAGCCTGCGGGGTGCTGTTGGTGCGTCTTGTGCCGGCCGAACTCGTGCTGCCAATCGCGTGGGCCCATGGCGTGGTCATCGGGGTGGCTGCTGTTGGCAATGTGCCACGGCAGCTGCGTTGTCCCGCTTCGTCGTTTCCTCCGGTTGGTTTCTCGGCTATCTGGATGCTTGAACGGGCTCTCTGGCCTGTTGCCGGGCTTTGGCTTGGCTGGAGCTGGCTTATCTGGAAGCCGCCGTTTGAATCGCCGACGGGTGTGATGCTGCCTCTGGCGATGGGGGGCGTGGTCGCTGCTTCAGCAGGGCTGGCTGGCTGTCGACGGCTTGGCTGTGCGACCGCTGACGCCGCGAGTGGCGTGCTGTCGGTCACTGCCCTGGCCACGCTCGCGTTTATGGGGCTTCCCCAGACGCTCCGCGGAGAGCAGGCGAATGTGGTGCTCTTGCCGGTGATTTGGACAACCGTTCTGGTGCTGCTGCTGGCCGCCGCAACACAGGTCGACAGGCATGCCAGGCTTGCTCGTGAAGTCACCGCCAGCAGTGGGCCTCTTGGGCACTCAGAACTGAGACGCTGGTTTTATCGGCTGATGATGGTGGGTGTACTGGTCGGGATGGTTCGCTGGCTGCTGACGACGGACCCTCAGGTTGGGCTCTACGGGCTCGTGGGCGGGAGCCTTGTGGCCAGCCTGGTGCTTCCTGAGGTCTTGCTGGCTCCTGTAACTGGACCGTCCGCAGCATGGCGGCAGCTCGCCTGGGTGGAAGGCGTACAGCGATCTCCGTGGCGGCGGCTGCAGCCCTGGCTCGTTGCGGCCGTCGTGACTGGCTGGCCGTTGCTGATTGCGGTGGCCTTGGTGCCGGTCGTCCGGGGGTGGACGGCGGTTCTCGCGGCGGCCTCCATCGCGTGTGTCGTGCTGACCGCGATGCTTGCGTTTCTGGCCGTGCGGCGTCGGCTGATCACAGCAGACACCGCGTTTGCCATGACGACGGTGGCACTCTGGCTCGCTGTGGTGAACGGACTCACGGCATTCATGCCATCAGTCACGCTGCGGTAGCCCTTATCCGTGATGCGTGGAAGCCGGACTGCATGTGAAGCTGGGCGGCCCACGCAGGACGCGTGGCGGCGGTTGCGTTTCCTGAATGCGCAAAACAAGTGCCAGTCAGGCAGCCGTTCGGGCGATCAAGAAAGAAGGTTATTGCCAGCGATGACGATCCTGTGAGTTTTCTGTCGAGAAGACCCTTGGGTTTGCTCGATACAACCCATACTCCGCGCACGATGTGCGCCAGGACCTCCACGTCCTCACTGGGGCCACCACCTGAAGGAGTCTTTCGTGTTCGCACCACGCCGCTCATTACCACTTCGTTCGTTCGTTTGCAGCCTGTTTGGCGTTTGTGCTGTATTGGCACTTGGGTGTCTCTCAGCTGCACAACGAGCGAGTGCCGCTGGCTTCACTGCCAGTGAACAGGTGCTTCCGTTGACGACCCGTGGCTGGCTGAGCATCGCCGACCCAGCGGGCGTGCGGGCGAGCTTCCGCGCTACCAACTACGGTGAACTGCTCAACGACCCGGTTCTCGAGCCGTTTGTGAAGAGCTTTGAACAGCAGTTGAAAGAAGGTGGAAAAAACCGGCTCGGCAAGCTCGGTCTGTCCCTGGAGGATCTGGAGAAGATTCCAGGTGGAGAGATCGCTCTGGCACTGATTGAGCCCGCGCCAGGAACGGCCGCGACACTCGTGCTCGTCGACACCACCGATCACGCAGAGGAAACAGAAGCACTCGTTCAGCAGATCACGCAGCGAATGGAAGAGCGTGGGGCGACAAAGCTGCCCGCTGACGAGGCCGCGCCTGAGGTGGTGGTGTTTGCTCTGCCCATCGATGAAGAAGATCCCCAGCCGATTCGCCGTGCTGTGGCCATCGCCCATCTGCCGGAGTGCCTGGTTGTTGGTGACCACGCCGGAGTTGTCGCCGAGACCGTAACGAATCTGGAAAAGGGGCGAGAGGACTGCCTGGCCACAGCCATCGCGTTTCAGACCATCAAGGCGAAGTGCGCAGCAGAAGTGCCAGAAGATGCCGACGCCGTTCGCTGGTTCATTGATCCTTTGAAGTATGCGTTTGCCAGCCGTGAGACCTACCCGCCGCGGGAGGAGCGAAGTGGGCCGGACTACATCGATATTCTTGCGAACCAGGGCTTTGACGCAGTGCAGGCTATCGGTGGCTACGTGCACTTTGATGACGGTCAGTACGAACTGCGTCACCACACCATGATCTACGCCCCGCCGCTCGATGGGCGAGAAGGTGACAGCCCGGAGCGGTATGACCTGGCCGCTCGGATGCTTCGCTTCCCCAACACCGAGACGATTGAGCCGCCACACTGGGTGCCGAGAGATGCATCGAGCTGGGTCGCCGTTCGCTGGGATATGAAAAATGCGTTTGCCTCGGCAGACACCCTTGTCGACGAGATGGTGGGTGAGAAGGGTGTTTTTGAGGATGTGATCGCCAGCCTCAAAGAAGATCCGGATGGGCCGCAAATCGACGTTGAGAAAGATCTCATCGAGGCCCTCGGTGAAGGTGTGATGATCATTACGCATGCCAACGTGCCTGTTGATGTTGACAGTGAGCGACTGCTGATTGCCGTTGAGGCAGCAGACCCTGAGCGCGTGGCGATGACGATTTCCAAGAGCATGGCCACCGATCCAGACATGCAGCAGGTGGAGTTTGACGGCAAGGTGATCTGGGAACTGATCGATCGCTCAACCGAGATCCCGAAGCTCGAAATCGAGACGCCAGGGTTGGCGCCGCCGACGATTGACCGTGATCGTGACGACCGGGATCGCCGTGGCTCACGAAACCGCCAGCGGCTGCGTGAGCGTGAAGAACGACTGCTGCCACACTCGGCGGTGACGGTCGCCGAGGGCTTCCTGATGATCGCCTCTCACCGAGACTTCCTTGAGCATGTGCTCACCGCAGCCAAGGAAGGTAAAGGCCTTGCGGCAACCGAGGATTATCAACGGGTGACCGACCACATCCGCGAGATCATGCCGGATCCGAAAGCCTTGCGATCGTTCGGGCGAGTGGAGGACACGATCCGGACCGCCTATGAGACGATCAAGCAGGGATCGATGCCAAAGTCGAAGAGCCTGATTGGACAGGCAATCAACATGATCCTTGACGACGGTGATGATCAGACTGTCCGTGAGCAGAAGATCGACGGCAGCAGCCTGCCCGATTTTGAGGAGATTCGAAAGTATCTCGGCACGGTCGGGGTCGGCATGCAGTCACTCGATGAGGGCTGGTACATCACGGGCTTCTCGCTGCCGCGGCACACCGAGGCGGCGGCAGAGGACCCAGATGTGACGGACGACGCCAAGCCTGAAGCGACGGACGACGCGGCCACCGAGGCTGAGGAAAAGCCTGCAGAGAAGCCTGAGGCCGCGGAAGACGTGTCGGAAGATGCCGACGAGCCCGCAGCAGAGTCGGCGAAACAGCCTGAAGCGGCTCTGGAGTCTGAGGAAGCCGCCGAGTAGCTATGTCACGCAGCGTCGCGTGAGCGTTACTGCCCTGCTGCGGTGTCGATCGCTTGCCAGAATGGATGCTGGCGGTCGACGCGGAGTCGCAGGTCTTCCAGCAGAGTCCAGAGGTCAGCCTGCGGCGTGCCGCGGAAGGCTCGTCTGCCATCGATTGAGACCGTCAGGGGCTTGCTGAAGTCGACAAGCTCGGGCGAGAGCCAGACAACGGTCCTTGCGGCGCCACTGCGGACGGTGATCGTGTTTCCGGGAGTGAGTTTGGCCTCGATCGTCGCTGAACGATAGCCGGCAGCGGGAGGCCATTGGGCGGGCAGCAGCATTGTCCGCGCTGGTAGACCTTCAAACTCGGTCCACCAGAAGAAGCGATCCCACGGTCGCATCGACACCGTCTCGAACTCTTTCGGGAAGAACGTTCGCTTCTTGCGGCTCATCCAGTCCATGATCCGCAGGATCTCGTCGGAGAAGTTTTCGTGGCCGCGGCCGAGGTATTCGACATACGTCATGTCGAACGATCGTCGGAGGTAGCGATCGAAATCCATCGCATTGCTTTCCAGTCGACCCGTGTCGAGTTCACCACCCACAACGTACATGGGGAGCTCGCGGCCATTGCTCCAGTAGAGCGGCACGTAGAGATCAGAAGTGGGGGTGATCAGCACGAGCCCCGCCCACAGATCGGGATGGGCCAGGGCGAGGTCCCAGGCTGCGTCAGCACCCATCGAATGGCCAGACAGGAAGACGCGGTCGGTGTCGATGGCGAAACGGCGAGAGGCTTCACGGAGTGACGCAAGCACCGCCGCATGCTCAGTCGCGGCGTAGGTGTGGTTGGTCTGCTTCGGCTGGCTCCAGGCTGGAGCGATGACAATCACACCATGCCGTGTTCCTTGGCCAAGGCGGGTGCCGTTGGGGCCTGGCACGCCCGCCCACCAGTCGATCTGTTGCTCGGGAGTTGTCCAGGCGGCGTGCAGACTGACGACGACCGGATAGGACCGCAGTGGGTCGTACTCCGGTGGAACCTGCACCAGGCAACGGACCGGTGGCTCTCCCTCCAGCGGTGAGACCTCAAACGCGTAGAGGCCATCCCCGATCGGTTCTCCCGGGCTGCGCGAGGGCGACATCATGCGGGCAATCGTGCTGACGGTTGCGGCATCGAAGGCTTCCTCCTGCGTGAGGGCATCGTAGAGCTCGCGTCGGGCTGTCTCGTCATCGGTCTCAAGGAAGCTGCGGAGCCTGTCGCGAACTCGAACGGCAGAGAGGGCGAGCTTGAGGTTGTCGTCTGCGAAGGAGGCACCACCGAGCCAGCCGTTGATGGCCATTGCCATCGCACGTTCGGCGGGAATCTCAACACCATCCGTCATGCGCTCAAACGTGGCGAAGCGATCGACTGTGTTGAAGGTCAGCCGCGCCGTGATCTCCTCGATTACGTGTAAGGCGGCCTCGCGGTCTGCCGTATCGTCCAGCTGGGAGGCGAGCTCTTGAAGTTGGGCTGAGAGCCCGCGAGCAGCGGCAATCCGATCCCGATAGCGATCACGTCGTTCTCGCACCTGCTCCAGCACCACCGCATCGGCATCGTCGGCGGGAAATGAGTCGAGAAGCTGCATCGAGAGCCTGTGCTGTCCGGCGTCTTCCCGGAGCGTGAGTTCAGCGAGCACCGATTCCGCTGCCAGGCGGGCCAGCCGCTCCCGCTCGTCGGCGAGGTGTTTCAGATCGGGAAAGTCGCGGAGAACGCCATCGAGCTCGACACGGGCATCCTCAAACCGTTCTGCCTGCAGGTGGAGTCGCACGAGGCGAAGCCGCTGGTTGGCGTCCTCTCGGTCGAGATGCTGCTCGATGATCTTGGCGAGTGTCTCGCGCGGGATCGACGACGTGGCCAGCCGCATGTCCATCTGGATCGGTGTCTCGGTGATCAGCCCTTCAACGCGTGTGTAGCGCGGGTTGATCTCCGTAATGCCCTGCACAATGTCTTCGCGTCCGTTCGGCGTGGCCACGCTGAAGATCCGACGCCCCCACTCATCAAACGGTGTCACGGCCAGGATGCCGCCGATCTGAGCCATCCGGCGGCCACCGGTGGTCACGCGTTGTGGGATACCGATCTTTTCAACCGCGGGTTCTGGGGCCGACTCGACCGCTTCCACTCGTCGCCTGGGCACAAACGTCCGCGTCAGCCCGTCATCGCAGACAAGGATGGGCGTTGCTTCCGCCTGCTGGCGATCGGCAAACGGGTCGGTCTTCACACCGGCGACGTTCGCAAAACGTCCGACGAGCACCCGTCCGTCATCGAGTCGCACGCGATCGGCCTGAACAATCGGAGCCGCCACCGCCACCAGCAAGAAGGTGATCGCCAACAGATGTCGGCGGGATCGCAAGACCGCGGTCGGTGTGAGAGCCGGTGGAGGACCTTGGCGGAACAGACGCGGCATAGAATCAATCGCCTACTGCGAGGGAAACGGCAAAACTCGCTCGCTTGACTCTAGCGGTTGGGTGGTCGCAAAATCCATGTCAGGTGAAATGCCTCAAAGGCTCATCGACGGGCCGTATCAATGCCCTTCGACGGGCGTTGTCGGTGTTTTTGGCCCATGCTGACGCAGGGGGGAGCCCTGGATGGCTTTCCTCAACGCGTCGAAGCTTCGCTCCCGCGAGGCTGCGGAAGACTCTCTCTGGTGCTGTGTGGATCGTCATCTTCAAAGAATTCTGCTGAAGTCACTGGTGGGGGTGATCGGGCTGCCGATCGTGATCGCCGTCACTGCCGGCGTGGCCGCCTTGTTGGGCTCGGTTGGCGACCGCGTGGCGGCGAGGGTCTGTGCCTGGATCGCCTTGGCGGCTGGCGTGGGCTGGATTGTGCTGGTGGTGGCAACGGTGGTGTCAGCCAGCCTGGCCGTGCTTTCGCTGGAGTCCAGTCAGCGGCACCTGCGTCGCCAGCAGCGTCGGAGCGACCGGCACCGCTCGCGAACCTCATGAGTTTGGCCAGCGGTGGACACCGCGGGTGGAGAGACTGATGCCGGTCGATTTTCGCTGCACGAACTGTCGTCGTCGTTTGCGTGTGCCCCGTCGTTGGGCGGGCAATGCGATTGAGTGTCCTCGCTGCGAGGCCAAGATTGTGGTGCCGCAGCAAGAGGGGAGTTCGCAGGGAGGGGCCTTCGAGAGCCGGTCGGTTGAAAGGGCATTGCAAAAACTTGAGCCAGCCCGTCGTGCAGAGCCGACACCGTCTGAAGATGAAGAAGACGTGTGGCAGGGTCCCTCGCTGACAGCGCTGGGCGATGCCGAGTTCGAGGTGCCAGAGGCGGTTGTTGCGGTGCACGCAGAATCCAGGCCGGTGGCCTCACGCCGCGGCCGCCGGGTCAGCCTGACGTTTGGGCTGCTGGTCAGCATGGGGCTTGCGGCAGTCGCGTCGGCGGCGATCATCACCGCGTTCTGGCTGTTTCGGCGGTAAATCAGACAAGCGAAAAGGAGCACCTCTGATGCGTTATTCGCAGATAGGCCGTCGATCGCATGCCCGCCTGCAGTGCCTGCTCCTGCTGCCAGCCGTGGTGGCATGGCTCGTGATGTCGGGGCCGCCAGCGGCAGCCGACGACCCCGCAGCGGTGACTGCCGCCGAGGCTGCGATCGCAGCCGTTCACCAGGCGATTGAAGAGGGGCGGCCCACGGAAGCAGGGCTTAGCCTGGCGGACGCCGGACGGGCGATGGACGCTGTGGCAGACCTGGGCCGTGCGGTTTCTCCGGAAGTGATTCGGCGGCTTGCCGCTGAGTGCGAAACGCTGGCGTTTGAGCTGCGGTTCGACGCAATCTCCGTGAAAGGACTGCCAGACACCCAGGAGCTGCTTCGGCGGAGAGCTGAGCAGATTCGCAGTACGCCGTCCCGTAAGAGCCCTCCGCCGATGGCCGCAGCAGTTCCTGCAGGTCCAAGCTTTGCCCAGCAGATCGCCCCTTTGCTTGTCCGTTCCTGCGGCCGCTGTCATGTGACCGGTTCGCGGGGCGATTTCAGCATGGAGACCTACAATGCCCTCGCTGCGAGCAGGATGGTAGTGCCTGGTGATGGCCCTGGCAGCCGGCTGGTTGAGGTGATTCAGACCGGTGACATGCCACGCGGTGGCGGGCAACTCGCAGCAGGAGAGTTCGCGGCCCTCGTGGCCTGGATCAATGCTGGTGCCCTGTTTGACGGGGCCGATCCAGCGGTCTCGCTTGCGGATGTGCGTCCGGCGATCGCCATGGCGGATGAAGCTGCCGACGAGCCTGCGGCGATGCCTGAGCAGACCATCGGGCCAGGTGAGGTTCCATTCTCATCGGCGGTGGCGGGCATTCTGGTGGAGAACTGCCAGCGATGCCATGGCGGCCGAAATGCCTCTGCCGACTTCAGCGTGGATACCTTTGCTGATCTGGCGGATTCAGGGGTGATCGAGCCTGGGAAGGGTGCGGAGAGCCTGCTGGTGCGGAAACTCCGTGGGGTCAACATCGACGGGCAGCGAATGCCGCGAGGCCGCCCTCCTCTGCCTGACGATCAGATCGCAGTGATCCAGCAGTGGATTGATGAAGGTGGACGGCTCGACATGCTCGAGCCTGCTGCTGAGCTCACGCGGATTGCGAGCGAAGGGCGGTCACGAAACCTCTCGCACGAGGAGCTCCGGAACGTGCGGTTCGAGGCTGCCGAACCGCTCTGGCGACGAGGGATCGTCGATGAAGAAGGAACGCTCGAGAGACGCGAAGACCTGTGTGTTGTCGGCAACCTGGAGGGGGCCCGACTCAGCTCAGCAACAGAGGCGGCTGTTGAGGTGGAGCAGCAGATTCTTCGCCTGCTCAAACTCAACGCACCGCTCACTAAAGGTGGCATGGCCGTGTTCCTGTTTGCCCGCGGCTACGACTATTCCAACTTCTGGCAGAACGTGATGGGCAGGGAGCGGCCTCGAGGCCTGATGGGGCATGCCGACGTCTCCGGAGATGTGGTCTACGCCGCAGTGGCTGTCGACGGAGATGCCGAGAATGTGCGACTGCAACTCGCTGCTGAACTGACCTCGGCGGCTTTCAAGTCGCGACGAGCCCCAAGCTGGTTTGCCGAAGCCGCAGGCCGGGTGGTCGCTCGGCAACTCGCCCCGGATGCCGCGTTGATTGCCAACTGGGATGATGCGGAACGGTTAGCGGGATCGACACCACTCCCGAACGCTGAGCAGTTTTTCTCTGCATCGCTCTCCAGTGAACAGGTGGCCGTCGCGGCCGCGATGTTCGCCGCCGTTGACCGTGATGGACGGCGGCTGGTCGGGCTTCTCAGCCGGCTCGACAAAGGAGACGACTTTGATCAAGCCTTCCGCCAGACCTACCGGATGGTGCCGTCTCAGATGCTGCTGACCTGGATGTCTAAGGGACGCTAGTGCGGTCTGGGCATACACGCTTTGAGCATGGCCTGCGGGACCGGATAGAGTCGCTCCCGGGAACGCGGCCTTCAGGCCCGACGCGATAAGTTTTCCACCGCAATGCCGTGGCGGCGCGATCTGCGGAGAGCTCGTTCAATAAAGAAGAGGGAGCCTTGGACCTCGGGGCATGTGATCCGCGGGAGAACTACGAGAGTTCAACGCCGTGGCTATACACGCAGCCGAAGCCATGAATCGGCCCCCAACGAGCTTCGCTAAGAGCTCACCAACATTGAGCGACGACAGCACGGACATGGCAGAAAACTTATCGCGTCAGACCCGAAGGGCCCGTCAGCAACCGTCCCCATTATACGGGCGGCGATGACACTGTGTGCGAAGATACTATGGCGAAGACACTATGTGCGAAGACACATAAATGCCGTGAATCACAGAGCTGACAGTTTCCGTGTTTCCGGCAACCGTGACGTCTGCCGTTAGAGGTCGCCAGAGTCGCGGTGGTAGGGCTCCATCACCTTGGTGTTCCGCTCAACCGCAAGCACCACGGTCTGCTCTTCGACGCCGTCTTCGGTGCTGGCGACGATCGGCAGCACCTGCCGCTTGTCGGGCATGTCGAGCCGAACACGGAAGGTGCCGTCGTCTTGGACTTTCACGGGCTCGCCCTGCAGGGTGACATACGAGCCGGGCTTGGTGACACCAAACACCACCAGCTGTGCATCGACCTCAAGCAGGAAGTCACTGCGACGCGGGGCGCTATCTGCGGCCTCAGCATTGCCATTGGTGGAGCGGCGAGCAGCCGGAGGGCCGAGTGGACGGCGGAGCCGCTCTTCGAAGAGCTCCTGCAGTTCGGTGCTGTTGTTTTCCGGTGAGAAACCGCCACTCATCGAATAGATCTTGTCGCAGTTCTCAACGATCTCCCCCCAATGGGCATCGAGGGTATCCCCCTGGGATGGACATGGCGTGGTCACCATGTTGCTGCGGGCGATCGCGTGGAAGCGGCCCGATGCCGCGAGGTAGCCCACCTCTGCGCGACACGTGATGCGATCCTTGATGTCGATAAACCAGTTCTTCACGCCACCGTGGATCTCAATCTCACGCACCACCCGCTCGGAAGCAGACGCCTGCGAGCCCGATTCAATCTCGAGCAGCCGTAGCACCGGCACCGCACCGTGCCACTCCTGACCCAAGGCAGCTTCTGCCCGGGTCATGCTTCGCGGCGTGACCTCCCAGGAGGCGTGAATCCAGTGTGGCCCGCGAACCATGAGCACCAAGCGGTCGCGACGTGCCCGGCCTGGCTTCCCCTTCTCTGGGGTTGAGGCGAGATTCTTGGCGCGTGCTAGCCGCTCACGGGCGTCCTTAATCCGCCGTGCGATCGCTGCTTCCCTGGCGGCCGTTTTTTTGGTCGGTGCCCGGCCGTTCTTGACGGCAGCGGAGCCTGTCTTGCGGGCAGTGGGCGAAGAGCGGTCGGTGGTCTTCCCCTTTGCCTTCGTCTTGCTCGTCGTTGGACGCAACGTCGCGGCCGGCGCGGCAGCCTTTGTCTTGGCTTTCTTGACCAGAGCCCGGATCAACTGATCCTTTCGCATCGCATGCCAGCCGGTTACACCGTGCTGTTTAGCGAGGCGGGCGAGGTCGCGAACGGGCTTTTCTTTGAGGCTTGCTGTCGTCATCAACGGGTGTCCTGTCGTGGCCTCAGGCAACCCGCAGTGCAGCACGCGTTACCTGGTGAGGACGCGGGCTATGAACGCAGCCATTGCGTTCCCTCCACCGCCCAATGTCCCCGACACCAGGGATCTTAGCAAAAACAAGGCCAAAACTCAAGAATTGCACCCCTCAAAAGGGGTGTTTTCGTGATTTGTCCCGGCGTTCGGAGCTCATGCGGGGCTCGGCCAACGGCCTACTCCCCACGCAGTTTGAGGCCCCGTTCGGCGAGTTTTTCACGAACCTCGTTCAGGCTCGTAACACCGAAGTTTTTGCACTCCATCAGGTCTTCAGCCGTCCGACGGACAAGTTCGCCGATGCTCACAATGCCGAGCTTTGTGGTGCACTTACGGGCCCGCACGGAAAGAGCCAGGTCGGTGATCGGCAGGGAGTAGACTTCCTGCTCGTCGGCCGAGGGCTCGTGGTCAGGCAGCATCGGTTCGCCAGCCACGGGCTCTGGTGCAAACTGGCCGAGGGTCAGCCCCTGGGATTCGAGCATTTCCTTGATCTCGGTCAGGCTCGTCTCCCCGAAGTTCTTGCTCTCGAGGATCTCCTGCTCCGTCGTGCGGGCCAGGTCGCCAAGGGTATGAATGCCCATCTTCTGCAGGCAGTTGCGGCTGCGAACCGAGAGTTCGAAATCGCTGACGGGCAGACCCATCTTCTGCTCGAGCTTGTCACGCTGCCGCTTCTGCTGCTCGTCGAGCTGCATGTCACTGGAGGCCGATGAGTCCTTCAGGAAGAGCATCGCCCGAGGATGGTTGGGATAGGCCTCAAGAATGCGGTTGTAGCACCGTTGGGCGTCGGCAAACTCGTCGCGATCTTCGTGCAGAAGCCCAAGATTCAAGAGCGCCCCGACGGTTGCAGGATATCGCTTCAGTGAGCCTGCATAGCAGTCGCGGGCCTCGTCATCGTTGCCCAGGCGATCGTTCAGCACGCCAAGCTCAAACAGGCTCTCCGAGTGCAGCGGATCGATGGCGATCGCCTTCTCGAAGGCTTCGATCGTGGGGGCAAGTTCGCTCCCATTGGCCGCTGAAAGCAGGCCTCGCTGACACCAATAGTCGGCAGATCCTTCTGCCTCACCAGCGATCGCATCGAGTGCTGCGGCTGCTTCATCGAGCTTGCCAGATTTCCGCAGGCACGCTGCAGCTTCAGCCTCGCAGGCAGCCTTGTCGTAGCCGGCACGCCCTGCTCCGCGGAATGCGGTAGCCGCATCGTCGTAGGCCTCGGAGGCCGCCTGAGCCCGACCGAGGTAGTACAACGCCATCGCGCTGCCATCTGCTGCCTTGAGCGTGTCGATGGCGTCGGAGAAACGTCCCAGCAGGTACTGGCCAACACCGAGTCGCACCGTGGACGCGGGGCTGCGGTCGGACGTGCCTTCGAGGTCGCGAACCGCCAGTCGCAGGCTGCGGAACATGTCGCCGCCCTCAGCGAGGCCCTCGCAGAGCTGACGCAACTCGCTTGGTCCGAACGGGCCGGTACCTGTGATCATGTCCGTTACGTCGATCGTGTCGCTGACAGCCATGGAAGCTGGAGTCCCTCGAGGGTAGGTGAAGCAAAGAGAACATGTGGAGCGGATTTGGGAGCGGTGTGCGAGCACAAACACTTCCAAAACACTCAACGGAAAGCCAGCGGCGGGAGTCGAACCCGCAACCCCCGCATTACGAATGCGGTGCTCTGCCAATTGAAGCTACGCTGGCGGCAACGAGGTCTGGGGGCGGCTTAAACTCCGATGTCGCCAGACTACTGCAAGCCTGCGAAATTAGGTCAGAAGGCACCGTGTCGTCAAGGGTTCACTGACGCCTCGCTGTTGTCGCCTTGCTACTGGCTTCGAGGAGCGACAGCCGAAACCGAAGGAAACAGACGGCAGCAAAAAGAAAAAAGTGGGGCCTCTGACCCGGCGGTACGTCCCGCCAAGAGTCTACGGGTCAGGGGCAAGGCGACCGTAAACTCAAAAAAAGTCGGAGGCCCCACCTTTGTGGGTCCTTGGGTGTGACGCCGGAATACGTCACGAGAGAAAGAAGATGCACGTCCCGTGCCAAAAAGGCGCTACCTCAAAAAAAGAACGGCCTGATTTAGAAAAGATCGTTTTCATCCGGGCATAACGGCATTTTGATGTGAGGGTCAGAACCGTTCGGTGGTCGTGAGACGAAGGCGACGAATGCTGAGGTGAGGCGAAATGCGCGCCGCAAAATGCAACAGGTGTTGCAAAATGCGGCGCGCATTCATGGGGGAGGCGACCATGCGTGGAAACGAACGGAGCCTGCTAGGATTTCGCTGCTGCGTCAGAAAGCTGGCAGGGCCCAGCGGTCTCCCTCTGCTGGAGTCCTTAGGGCCTCCGGTGGAGCTGCCGCGACAAACCGCCGATGCGAACGCAATAGTCCCGTTCGGCGACCTACAAGGCTGTGAAAAGAAGGGCTGAGCGTGACTCCACGACTTCCTGCTGAGATTGGCGACCTCCGCTGTGGGCCCCAGCAACGGCCACTGGTGATTGCCGGCCCGTGTGCGATTGAGAATGAGACGCTCTGCATGCAGGTGGCAGAGGCTCTCCGGGCCATCGCTCAACGGCATGACGTGCAGCTGGTGTTTAAGGCATCGTTCGATAAGGCCAATCGCACCAGTGCCACGAGTTACCGCGGTCTGGGGATCGACGAGGGGCTGGCAGTCTTGGAGAAGGTTGGCCGCACGCTTGGTGTGCCTGTCACCACCGACATTCATCTCCCCGAACAGGCAGCCCCTGCTGGCGAGGTCTGTGCCCTGTTGCAGATTCCGGCCTTTCTCTGTCGGCAGACGGACCTTTTGCTCGCCGCCGCCGCGACCGGCAAGGCGGTCAACGTTAAGAAGGGGCAGTTTCTCGCACCTGAAGACATGAAGCATGCCGTCGCGAAAATGCTCGCCGGCGGCTGTCGTGACGTGATGCTCTGCGAACGCGGGACTTTTTTTGGCTATGGCCGCTTGGTCAACGACTTCACCGGGCTCGTGGCGATGCGGGCGATGGGCACGCCGGTGATTTTTGACGCCACCCACTCCGTCCAGCGCCCCGCGAGTCTCGGCGGTGCAACCGGAGGCGATCGCACGCTCGTCGAACCGCTCGCTCGAGCCGCGGCAGCCGTGGGGGTCGACGGATACTTCTTTGAGACGCACCCTGACCCTGATCATGCTCAGAGCGATGGGCCAAACATGGTGCCACTGAACGAGTTTGATGCGATGCTTTCCCGCGTGCTTCGGATTCATGACGCGCGAGTTGCTGGAGGTTCTGCATGATGCGTGCACAGGCACTGATCTGGATGTTCGTGGGGGGAATGCTGACGGGGCTTGCCGGCTGTGGTGAGACGTCGCCCGAGCCGAGCACCGGCAGGCAAAAGACAGTACGAGCGGTGCCCGTGGTGTCGGCCGAGGTGCGAAAGCAGCTCCTTGATGGTGCTGTGAGCGTGCTTGGCCGACTCGACGACTTTGAGGAAGCCGCCGCCTATGAACAGGTGTTTGATCGCCTGAATCAGTGGAGCCACGCTGGCGTGGCCGACGTTCCGTGGACCGCGGACCCGTTGATCGAGAGCTTGCCGGAAGGCCTGCAGGAGATCGTGCCAACGGAATCGTTGGCCGGCTCAACGTTCGACGCGGTCGATGACCCCACGTTTCTTCGTGATCAACGCTGGATGTCCGACCTCGCCGATAGCATCCGCCAGGATGCTGTCGACGACCTCGAGATCGCCCAACGGTTGTTTTCCTGGACGATACGGTCGCTGGCGCTCGTCTCTGATCCGCCGATGCAGCCAACAGCAGACAATCCTGGCAGCCGGTGGCTGCGGTCAGGCGAGATTCTGCTCTCGGGACGGGCCAGTGCAGCTCAGCGGAGTTGGGTCTTTCTCGATCTTCTGCGGCATGCCGGGCTCCAGGGCGTGATGCTGGCGACGCGGGCGGCGGATGGAGATCAGACATTGGTGCCATGGGTGCCAGCGGTTGTGGCAGACGGTGAAGCCTGGCTGTTTGAGCCAGCGTATGGCATGGCGATTCCCGGCCCGGGTGGTGAGGGCATTGCGACTGCGCGGCAGGCCTTTGAGGATCCCTCCATTCTTGAGGCGATGGATCTGGATGGCCGGCAGTATCCGGTGCGGGCTGCCGATGTTGGTCGCCTTGGTGTGCTCGTCTCCGCGGCCCCCGCCAGCCTGTCACGGCGGATGCGGCTGGTGCAGACGTCGCTCGTTGGTGGGAATGCGATGTCGCTGGTGGTTGACCCCGCGACTGCCGTGGAGGCCACTGCTGCCGTGCTGCCTCAGGCCGACGGTCCTCCACCTGGAGGCCTGTGGATGTTTCCCTGGGAGTGCGAGCGAATGCGACGTGAGCGGAGCGCAGAACTGCGGGCCGAGGTGGCCAGGGAGCTGGCTCCACTCTCCGTGCAGTTGCCGGAGCCGTCAGCAAACGGTGCTGGCCGGCTGTTCCGTCCGCTCTTCAACGCACGAATCCGTGAGTTTCGCGGCGAGCTCGATGGACGCGGCGGAGCCAAGTTTGCCTATCTCGCAGCACGTCCAAGTGAGCAGACCATTCGCCGGCTGATGAGCACGATGCCACCCCAACAGGCAGAACTTTTACAGCAGCTGGTAGGCCAGATGAAGGAAGACGCGACCTACTATCTCGGCGTTGTCACGCTGGGAGAGGGAGAATACGAGGCTGCGATTGACTTTCTCGACCGCATGACGCTCGAGGCGAGCCCTGACAGTCGCTGGGCGGATGCAGCACGAATCAACGCGGCCAAAGCCTACGCCGCCATCGGGAATCCGGAGCGGGCACGCGAGCTTCTCGAGGCAGACGAATCCCCCCAGCGGTTCGGCAGTCGGCTCGCGGCACGGGGGCTGTCAGTCGCAGATGAAAGCGATTCACCCGCTCCGTAGACTGGATTGCGGCGACCCGCGTTGCCGATCTGCCAAAAAGCGGGTATCGTGTGGGGCTCCCGATCGCGACGTGTTTCGCGAACAAGACAAGGCGATTCCATGAAAGACGGCATTCATCCCAACTACATCGAGACCACCGTCCGTTGCGGCTGTGGGAACACCTTCACCACTCGGAGCACGGTGCCTGAGTTGAAGCTCGATATCTGCAACCTCTGTCATCCCTTCTTCACCGGGAAGCTGAAGTTCGTCGATACCGCTGGACGGATCGAGAAGTTCAAGACGAAGTTTGCGGGTGCAAACTACGCCAGCCTCGGCCGCAAGAAGGGCAAGGCTGCCGCAGCACCGGCCGACGCGTAAGGTTCCCTGCCCCGCCGTTGTGGGCGAGGGCTGTGGGCGTTGTGAAGTGACCGCTTGCGATGTGTGAGCGTGTGGTGTGCCTTGGCCGCCGCACGGTCTTTGGGCGGCTGTGTTGGTTTTGAGACGTGTCCTGACCACTCCGGACCGAGCAGTTTGCCGGTACCGTAACGATGCGCGACGAACTCGATGAGAAGCTTGCTCGATTCGAGACCCTTGAGCGGGATCTTGCTGACCCGGTGATTCAAGGTGACCCGCAGCGGATGGCGGCCGTTGCTCGTGAGCATGGCGTGCTCTCTCGAGTGGTTTCTCGCTATCGCTCGCTGCTCGATCTCGAACGTCAGGTGGAGGAGCATCGCGAGCTGATTGCTGGCGATGATGAAGAGCTCCGGAGTCTCGCTGAGATGGAGATGGAGGAGCTCAACGCTCGTCGCGAGCAGCAGTGGGAAAGCCTGCTCGACTCTGTTGGCGCTGACGACGACGCCGATCGACGTCGCTGCATCATGGAACTCCGTGCGGGAACGGGGGGTGACGAGGCGGCCCTGTTCGTTCGTGACCTCTACGAGATGTACCGTCGCGCTGCGGCTGCAGCTGGCTGGACGGTGGAACTGCTCGACGCGAGTCCCACAGAACTTGGTGGGTTTAAGGAAATCGTGCTCGGCCTCTCTGGTGAAGACGTCTTCAGGCGGCTGGAGTTTGAGAGTGGTGGCCACCGCGTGCAGCGGGTGCCTGACACCGAAACCAAAGGCCGGATCCACACCTCTGCAGCCACTGTGGCGGTGATGCCGGAGCCTGAAGACGTTGAGGTCACGATCTCGCCGGACGAATACCGTAAAGACCTGTTTTGTGCGAGCGGTCCAGGTGGACAGCACGTGAATAAGACGGCCTCAGCCGTTCGTCTGACCCACCTCGAGACCGGCATTGTGGTGCAGTGTCAGGACGAGAAGAGTCAGCATAAAAACTTTGCCAAGGCTCTACGTGTCTTGAAGACACGGCTCTATGAGCGGGAGCGTCAGGCGGAGCACGACAAGCGAGCTTCGGCTCGGAAGAGCCTTGTCGGGTCTGGCGATCGATCTCAGCGGATTCGCACCTACAACTTTCCACAGAACCGGCTGACGGATCACCGCATCAATCAGAGTTTCACGCTCGATCAGGTGTTGACGGGTCGCCTAAACCTGGTGCTTGATGCCCTGATCGAGCATGAGCGGGCGCTGATCCGCAAGTCGGTTCAGCCTGGTGCATGAGGAACGCAGACGCGTCATGACTGCAGCGTCCACCACAACCGGTTCGCAGGACGCGTGGACAGTCGGACGTCTGCTCCAGTGGACCAGCGGCTGGCTGCGGGAGCGAGGATCCGACTCGCCACGGCTCGATGCAGAGGTGCTGCTGGCATGGGTGCTGCAGTGCAGCCGCATCGACCTCTACACACGCTTTGATGAGGTGGTGGAGGACGAGCCTCGTGCCGCGTTTCGCGAGCTGGTCAAACGGCGGGGCCGAGGCGAGCCGGTGGCCTATCTGACGGGGAGCAAAGAGTTCTTCTCGCTGGCGTTTCGTGTCACATCGGATGTGCTGGTGCCACGGCCCGAGACTGAGTCACTCGTGGTGCGTGCCCTCGACCTGTGTCGTTCACAAACCGCTCCCCGCATCGCCGACGTGGGCACGGGCAGCGGTGCGATTGCGGTGGCGCTCGCCAAGCATCTACCGCAGGCTGAGGTCACAGCGATTGATATCTCGCCCGCCGCCGTTGCGATCGCCCGTGAGAATGTGGAGACGCATGGGCTCGCCGAGCGGGTGCATGTCTGCGAGGGAGATCTGCTCCAAAGCCTTCCGGCTGGCGAAACGTTTGACCTGATTGTCAGCAACCCTCCCTACATCCGTGAGGACGAGTTCGCGGGACTGCCTCGTGATGTTCGCGACTTCGAACCCAGGGGAGCACTCGTGGCTGGGCCTCGCGGTGTTGAGCCGCTGGAACGGCTGGTGGCGATGACTGCCGAGCGGCTACGGCCCGACGGCTGGCTCCTGGTTGAGATCGGTCCGCCTGCAGCGTCGGAGGAGGTGCTTGCGGCCGCTGTTCATCTCCAGGCTGAGCGAACGCTGCCAGACGACGCGGGTATTCCTCGCGTCATTCAGGCCCGGCGACGTCGAGCGACGTCGGCCGACTAGCCGTCGCCTGCATGGCCTGTCGCTGATTGCTGCAGCATGCTGTGCCGAACGCTCGCATGAGGGGGCTGTTCGTGTACGGTGGGGGTGTGAAGACGGCGCTCCTCCAGGCTGGCGATCGCGGGTGGTGCAGGCGGCTGCGAGGCGTCTGCACTGGGGCCGTTCGTGCTCTCTCACTGGGCGACATGGTTGCACAGCTGCCGGCGGTGCCAGTTGCGGCTGCCGTGCTGGTTGGCGTGGTTGCTGGGGTGCTCCTGCTGCCGCCGCGACTGCCTGTGGTGGTGGCGTGTGGATTCATGGCTGCTGGTGGGCTTGGCTGCTGGTGGTGGCTTTTCTGTCTGAGACGAGCCCAGGCGGCGGCAGGTGTGTTGCTGCTCGCGATCGCGACGGCTGCGGCTGGCTGGGGCTTGGCCTGGCACGGTCTATTTGCCGCAACAGACCTGGCGTGGAAACTGCGAGAACAGCCTGCGCCGGTGGCAGTCGTCGGACGTGTCATTGAGGCTCCGCGGCCGTTGCCGGCAACGCTTCGAGATCCCATAACAGGCCAGCCGATTCGGCCCGCAAGTGAAATGATCCTGCAGGTGACGCACCTGCGCGAAGACGATGCCTGGCGACCAGCAACTGGGGTGGCGGCAGTGATGATCGACGGTCTCACGCCGGAGAGTGAGCAAGGCCACTTCGGGATCGATGCGGGCAGCATTCACGAAGACAGCATCGACGCCGGCTGTACGGTGCGTCTGTTTGGTCGGGGGCTGCGTCCGGCCGCAGCGATGAATCCCGGGGAATACGACTTCCGTGATGAGGCGAGGGGACGCCGTTGGCTATCGGTGATTCGCTGTGCATCCCGTGACTGCCTCACGGTGCTCAGGCCGCCGCCGTGGTGGCATCCAGGCCCTCTGGTTGATCAGTTGCGGACACGCGGGGCGGCGGTGCTTGCGGCGAGCATGCCTGCTGACATGGTGCCGCTGGCCGACGCGCTCCTGCTGGGAAATCGGGATTGGCTTCCCAGGGAACAGACGCAGCCCTTCTTGGTGACTGGCACGATCCACATCCTGGCAATCTCGGGCCTCCATGTCGGCATTCTGGCATGGGCCCTGTTTGGGCTTGTGCGGGCGACGCCCATGAGCCGCGGCCTGGCACTGCTGCTGGTGGCTGGTCTCAGCGGTGGCTACATGCTGCTGGTGCACGCGGAGGTGCCAGTGGTGCGAGCCACCCTCCTCGTCTGGCTTGCCTGTTTGGCAGCCTGGCTCGGCCGTCGGCCTGTTGGCATCAACACGCTCGCGGTGGTGGCGGTGTTGATGCTGCTGCGGCAGCCGACAACGGTTTTTCGTACAGGGACACAGCTTTCGTTTCTCTCCACAGCGGTGCTGATTCTGTTCGCGACAGCGTTGGCCCGTGAGCGTCGCACCAC
>Ga0129348_1000177_pt1 | contig 22132 bp, 38 predicted proteins | sample CPBDNA_4_FD_94424 | JGI IMG/M metagenome (GOLD analysis project Ga0129348, IMG submission 94424) | Freshwater to marine salinity gradient microbial communities from Chesapeake Bay, USA - CPBay_Sum_27_0.8_DNA | ecosystem: Environmental > Aquatic > Marine > Coastal | place: USA: Chesapeake Bay...
CCAAGAGCGAAGAATGGATTCATTGAAATAAATAACGGCTGTCACAAGCCAATCGTGGACAGAGATGTCTCAATTATGTCTCGGCTTATGCCGGGAGAAATCTTAACGAACCCCGAAACAAGGGAATCCAATCTCAAGCATGAACTTCAACTGAGAGAACAACGAATTGCTATACTGGAAGCAGAAATTGACTCAGTAAGACAAAATAAAAAAAGGCAGATTTACAGACCGTCAGTCGGTCTGTCTCCTTCTTTTTGTCATGGCGCATACGAAAACGACTTATTCATTGGACAATGCAGTGGTGGCGCCGCGATAATGTTTCGGCAGGCTACCTTAACGGATGTTATACTTCAAGTTGACAATGACGATATTGTTATCTTTTGGGATTGCTATTTCAAAAACGTGCGGTTCGAAGGTGAACCGGGCTTTATTTTGCTCAACGGAGAGCAGACCTACATTTCAGATTGTTCTATTACAAGGGACACTGAAAATTGGTCAATATCAATTGCTGCTCCGAATGACGATGAACGCGACGCGTTTGCAAACCGAGTCACATTTGTATCAGACTCAGAAGACGATTCTGACGAGGACGAATGAACTCAATCGTGTCATACAATAATGACAACACTATCCTTGCGGTGGTCGGGGCAATGAATGCTTCTGGCCATTTCGAGGTTCAATGTACGAACGACTACGTCGATATTGAGAAATTCAAATACGACAAGAAAGAAATTGCCATCGAAGTGGCAAAGTCCCAAACAATACACTTCCGAGAAGTGGTTGTCAATGCCGTCCTTGAATATGTCGGCGACTGGGATAAGGATGCTGGAAAGCACCCTGTGAAGCGTTTTGAACGAACTATTTATCAACACGTTGTTGATGATGAAGACGTAGTCTTAACTGCCGATGGAGCAGTTAAAAGTGGTGAGGAAGAATGACCCAAGATGAAAATAAACCAGAGATAGTCAGGACACTGAATGTGATTAACGAAAGCGAAGCACTTCGCCTTCGTATGAAACCTGATTCGTGGAACATCTTCATGTTCGTTGAACATGAAGGCGAAGCGTATGTTTTTGATTTTGAACCATCTCAAGCCAACAGCATCGACGAAGATGTGACTATCATACACAATGAATGGCAAATGCGTGTCCGTGAACATCACGGAGAATCTTCAGAGGAAGAGGAAGAAGAATGACTGAACATTTTCAGTTCATCGAATCTCACGGTTGCAATTACAACTATGAAGTAGGCTACTACGAGGCGCTAAGAAGTCTGCGCAAAGTAGCGGCTATTTGGCAAGATGTTCGACTTTGTGAGCATCTGGACAGAGAGATGGAATTTCAACGGGAACACATTCGAGAGGTGATACCTCTTGATGACTGAACCTTCACCTTTTTTCCAAAGTCGTCGCGCTGACTGGCGTGATGCGAACTTTAAACCTACATCGAATTGGGACGAAGCAAAGTTCTTGTGGAATTACGGCGAACACGTCGTTATCAACAAAGGACCAAGTGCAGTTCAACAGATGTTGGCTGAAGTACAACGAAGGCTCTGAGCCTTCAATCGTGGACGATTTCGTGCCAAGAAAAATTCTTGTTCCAATTGCAATTGAGAATGAGGAAGAAATCAAGAGCCCCGAAGAAGAACTCAAGGAGGCTCGTGCAAAAATCAAACAACTCGAATCTGTATTACACTACGGAGTCGAAATGGGGAAAATGGTTCCACGCTTCGAATACATGGTGCTCGAAGCAAAAGTGGAGGAAGCCAAATTCCAACAGGCGCAAGCCGAAGAAAAACTCGAAGCAGCAGTCAAAATGTTGGACCTACCAGCCCAACTTCGGTTCATGGAACCGACGACTGACAGCCGCTTTCGCGCACTGGAAGAAGCCTTCTGGGATGTGCGAGAAGAAAACAGAGCGTTGAAAAGCGTCCTAAGAAACTTAAGGGAAACAGCAGAACGACTGCGTGTCCCGATAGATGAAGAACTTCTCGAATACTGAGAGTTCAATCGTGGAGAATATCCAACTAAATGAAAACAGCGAAGTCATCTCTTGTGATGGTATTGTTCTTGAAAAACCGATGAATGTCGGAGACTTCTTGAAAGTCATGCAAAAGACAAGACAGGCTGTTGAAATTTACTTTGACATGGTCATGAAGGCCGAAAAGGGGCTGAACGATTTCCTGAAAGGAGACTCGGGAGTGGCAACCATTGCCAAACAATTCAATGAGAAATTGAAGAGCGAGTTCGCAGAGAAAAATGGAGTGACAATTCACTCTTTCGCCCCTACAACAGATGTTGAAGAAACCAGTCCAGAAGAAAACACTTCTTCGGACGACTTAGAGGCTGAACTTAGCATGAAGGCGCAAGACCTTCACATCAAGTATGCAGCACCCAATGAATGGGAAGACCGAGTCAAGGATGATATCCTGACACAACAACTTGTAGTCATTTGTGAGCGATTTGTTCGTGAGAACAGTCTCGGCTTACGAGAACCTGACTCTCGATACAGAATCCGCTTGGGAACCGACGAAATGTGGAACAACATTGTACGCGTGTTCGACGAAGCAGACCAAAGAGAAGCACTGGATGACAGGCTAAAACCTGAACTCCAAGACATACTCATTGCCGCTGGATGGCGAGTTGTTGCAAGATTCCGAGTTGGAGGCCTTGCTCTTTTGCCGTTTGGCGTCGGAGTGCCCGGATGTTTCTGGGCCAAGACAAGCAAGGATGACCACCCATTCTGGGCTGAATAGCCCAAATCGTGACCCTTCGAAATGAAGTCATGTTTGGCCTGATTGCACAATTAGAAGATGGCCAGATTCTAAATTTTATGAGCGAACTGCCAGTGGACCGCCTTGTTCACCTTGCTGCTATTCTCCGAGAGATGTATGCTGAAACGCAAGAAGTTCGCTATCAAAATTTGACTGAGGCAGTTTCGCAAGAACTGAACAACCTCGGTATCACGCTCGCAGATGACCTCTGAGAGCAATCGTGACAGTCACAATTCACACAAAAGAGCCTGCAACCGCGTGCTATCGGTGCGCAAAGGTTTTCCTTCATCGTGCTAAGGAACCGCTCTGGAAGGTGGAGAACACCTTCAAGGAGAACGGTTGGGAACCGATGATTGAATGGGAAGGTTGGACCTATTGGCTCCGACCAAAGTGTTCCAAATGTGAACGATACACTGTCCGCACCAATTGGCCTGAACGAAGGCCGTGTGTGGAACCCGCTTTTGAAGCGCACCCGTTGCGCTCCTGAGCAATCGTGGCTCTTTACGGAGAAACAGATAACTGCGAGCGTTGCCAAGCAACGTTTGTAGCGAGCGCCAACGGACAGCGCTTTTGCTCAACTGAGTGCCAAACAACGGCACACAGAGAACGAGTATTCAAGCGAAAGTGTCTGGCTTGTGGCCAAATATACATCGGAAGAAAAGGAAGAAAATTTTGTTCCAGAACTTGTGTTCAAGAAGTGACACATTTTGGTAAGAATAAGTGGGGAGATAATGATATCATCTATCTTGCGTCCATAAACCCGGGCTACGGGTTCAAGCGCTTTGTTGACCGACTTTATTCGAGCAAAACCCACCGCCACCACCATGTCGTCCTTCAGGTCTTGAATCACTTCAAAGAGCAGACCGGAAACGACTATTACGACTTACTTCAAGACAACTCAATGATGGAGACTGTCTCAATGGCCGAGTTCATTGAAACAACAGGCAAGACAGTCCCACGAAACCAAGGACAAAGAGGTAAGACGGTGCCAGCGCAAGAATCACGGGCCAAAATAAAAACCGATGAAAACATCCCATTCAATTGGGGAAAGTTCGCTAATAAAGAGTGAACAATCGTGACATACGCATGTCTATCAAACGAGCGCTTCCTCATCGAGGTGCTCTCTGATTCAAGAGAAGACGTGTCATATGAGGTTTCAATTCAAAACATCTGGCTCAAAAAGACTGACAAGGTCGTTCGAGCATGGAGATGTTCTTGCCCCGGTTGGATGGTTCACCATATTTCAAGACCGGGCTATGAATGCAAACACATCAGACAAATCAAAAAATCAGAATGGTGTGGCTGGCGTCAATCCATACATGGAGGGAAAGCCATCAAACACACTGAAGAAGGGAACGAAAACCCTGATTACATCTGCCCAAATTGTGGCAACTTCGCCTATCCAGAGGATGAACTCAAAATCCCTGAGGAATGAGGCAATCGTGACATCGGAAGATGAAACAACTGCGGCCAAGCCGCAGCGAATTGACTTAACTCAGTTTGAAGATATACCTAAGCAAATGGAAATCAAGTGGCACGAACACCCTATTTATGGGGCAAGATACCTTATCCAGATTTCTGAACCTGAAACACCGTGGGTTGTTGGGGCAGTTGTTCCCGACTTCGAACTGCATGATGATTATGCTAAGGATAAAATAGAACAGGAAAAGATGGCAAAACTGTTTGCCGCTACCCCTAACCTAATTGCTGAGTTGAAGAGATGTTATGAAATGATTGATAAGATGCAAGGTAATGTTCCTTACGTTGAGCATTGTGAAGAATGTGGAGCCACTGATGGTGGAGAAGCAGAAGGATGCGATTACTGTGGAATAACACACTATCGGTCAAAACCACGGGGATTCCTTCACAGGGATTCTCCTAAGTGGTGACGCCTCTGAGTAGGCAATCGTGTCAGTTGAAGAACATGACGACAATGCGGTGATTATTGACCGCATCAAGGCCCGACTTAACTTGGGTCTTGGAATTTATGGACATGGAGTCCAAGTGGAAAGTTCAGAATATGACTGGATGAATATGGCTGAAGAAGAAGTTCTTGATGGACTGATTTACACTGCTGCTGCGATTCTCAAAAGAGAAAAGAAAAGCGGAGGAAAACAGAATAAACGAGCCTCTGAAATTATCAGCAACCTCCAGCGACAAAACGAAGCACTTCTTGACAGGTGCGAAGAATTGGTCGCTTTCATTCTTTCAGCAAAGATGAGACTTCCTGAGAATATATGGAGCACCATCTCTGACCACATCTCTGAAGGGGAACACCGAATTCCTGATAGCGCACCAGATGCATTGCTTTCAGACTTCCCTGATAACTTGGATATGAACACAGAATATGACGAGGATGGTAATCCTTTAGGACTTATTGACCATACAAAAAATGCCCCAGATAACATTGATGACGGAAACGTCACAATGGAATGGGCATGAGGGAAACCTCAATCGTGACTGACGTAGTCATTATACTGGTGAGCATTGCGCTCGCTATCAATCTGCTGCAATATGTGTTGCTGACTTACCAACTGAAAACCGTCACCAAGATGGTGGATATGATTGGAGACATACAGCACATGCAAATCTTCCACCCGGAAGAATTATTCAGCGACCCTTGCTTCGCTCACGATGAAGTTGAGCAACAAGACAACAACCAGAACCACGCATTCAAGGCGTGGGATGAGGACGAATGAACCTCAATCGTGTCTGAACAAAAGACAAACAAGGTGGACCGACTCTATGAGTCCAGTGAATGGCTCGTCACACACGAAAAGTGCGGCGAATCTGATGGACCTTTCAAAACCTACGAGGAAGCGAAGGCCCACTACGAATACCTGTGCTCCGAAGGAGACCCAGATAGCGCGAAGTATTACTTCATCGAAGAAGTGCGCTGTGAAGAATAACGCTCGAAAAGAGCAATCGTGACCGAATGGGAACACAACAACACACGTTGTGAAGCCCGCAAGAAGGACGGAACTCGCTGCAAATTGCATGCGGGTCCAGATGAGGTGTTCTGTGAACACCATGCCTATGACCTCCGTTCATTTATACGGAGGCCACTGCACGTCATCAATCTGTTTGGGAAATACTTCCCAAAACAGCACCACCCAGCATGTGACCGGAAAGGAGCAAACGACTGCGACTGTCCGAACCTACCGCTGGCGACTTTGACTGCAAGGGCACTGAAGAGATGCTTCGATGTATCTCTTCGTCAGACTCCTGAATGGCGAGAAGAGCAACGTTTGATTATGAGGCGCAGAACACGCGCTATCAGACGCTATTATCAATCCGTGGACCACAATGATTTGTGGCTACCGCAACATGCTCAGTGGAGGCAGATACGCTTCTTCATCTGGGATGAAAAGGAACAGCGGATTCGCGTCATGAAATTGAAGGATTCTTTCAGGAATACGCAAGAAGGGAAGAAAGCCCTGAAGCGACGCCTGATTCAATACGCCCCGCATCATGTGTATTATTCAACTGCGGCGTGGCTGAATCCACAAGGAATCGGGCCTGACCCTCTCAGTAAGGGCGGCTCAAAGAAATTCAAAAAGAAGGGAATGCACCCCGTATTCAACAATACGTTTCTATTCCGTGAACTGTACTTCGATGTCGACTATGAAATGGAGACATTTGAACAATCAGCAGCGGAAACAAAGAAACTGCTTGAATGGTATCGGGCGCAAGATATCGTATCAGAACAAGAACCTGTTGTCGTCTTCAGTGGCGGCAAAGGCTTTCATCTCATCGACTTCGGTTGGAAACTCGAACCGAATTTACATGGCTCAATGAAGAAACACTACGAAAAGTTGTTTGAGCGTGGGAACAAACACCCACCTTCTGCTAAACTTCAACGTCTTGACAAGGCGTGGAAAACGTGGTTCGTCAAGCAAGTGAAACGAGATGAAATTCTGATTGACTACGATGTGACGCCCGACCCACGGCGAATCATTCGCCTGCCGGGGACTATCCACGGCAAGAAGGGGAGGCTGTGCCAAGTCATCAATCCTGATGAACTGGACACCTTCGAACCAAGCCCACCTTTGTGGTGAGCAATCGTGACATCAAAAGATGAAACAACTGCGGCTACGCCGCAGCGAATTGACTTAACTCAGTTTGAAGGAATAGGAGACTGGGAGGTTGTGCCTCAACCAGATGGTGATTATGCTATCGTAACAGGAAGAGATAATTCCTCCTTGGAAGAAGCGTATATTATCGCAAAACTCCCTACCCTAATTACTGAGTTGAAGAGAATGTATGAGCGTGAAGATACTCTATTTGATGCAATCAAAGAATTGCGTGACAGTGAAGATAGCACGGGATGTAGTGAAGACTTAACCGTTGTTCGCTTGTCAGCCATGCAGACACTTTACGAACTATTCCCTGATACTGCGTATTGGGGATGTGCTTGTCAAGGACCACACACCGGTCCTTGCTGAAAGCCTCCGAGTGAGGCAATCGTGTCATCAAATGATGAAACAACTGCGGGTGAACCGCAGCGAATTGACCCGACGGGGCGAAAACTGAGCGATGCTGAAATGAAACGCCTGCTCCCATACTTGAGTGGTTCAGAATTTATAACAGATACACTGGACTCTATGTCAGCAGACATTGCTGAAGAAAAGGACAAAGAAGCAGCACATCTTCTGGTACAATGGTGCCTGAATGTTGCACTTGGACATTATGACTCAATCATGGAAAGCATCGAATTATCAGAGGGATGAACCCCCTCAATCGTGACATCAAAAGATGAAACAACAGATGTTCATTTGAACATTTGGAAATATGAAGGGCATAGCCGTGCACCTTGGAAACTTAGGCAAGCGTGGGAGGACCAAGAACACCGCTGGGGTGTGATAAGTGCAGACAAACGCTACATTGCAGAAGTGATGTGGTACCCAAGTGGTCACGTCAAAGACCAGTGCAAGGTAAATGCAAAACTCATCGAGGACGCACCACTTCTTTTTGAAGAGGTAAAGCGCCTACGAAACAAAATACGGCTTCTTGATATCGTCGAAGACAAAGACGGTGCTCTCGACCGCATCCTGCTTAACTCAGGTATGTTGACCGAGAAAGAACTCAAAGAAGCATACAGTGATTCAGAATTGGTGGGAGTGGAATTCCACAACTGAATCAATCGTGACATCGGAAGATGAAACAAATGCGACGGAGTCGCAACGAATAGAAGGGCTCGCAGAAAACGAGTTCAAAGAAGGTGCAACCTATGTCTATCCTGCAAATACAGGAGAAGAAGGGAGAGAGAACCTGTTGTCTATTGAACGAGTAGACGACGGATATTACAAGCCCCATTACAGGGTGACAGAAATCTCCTATCGTGGTGACTTTACCACATCAACACACAGTCTGTATGCAGGCCAGTGGTTGATTGACGATGAACAGCAAAAGATAGACTGGGATGACATCGCCAACCACTCAAAGCAGTGGGAAGGAGCGTATGAAACTTGGGAGGACATCCTGAGTGACAACGAAATGGCTCTTGAGCCAAGAGAGGGCCTCTCTTGAATGAGTCAATCGTGTCTGAAGAACAGACTCAAGAGACGTTGCCTTTGGTGGAAGGAACCATTGAAGACAAGGTCAGTGAATACGTCCGATTGAAGGCAGACCAAAGTGCACTCAATGCACGCCTTTCCTATCTCAAGGAAAAAATCGAACAACATTATGACGAACACAAAGAGTTCGAAGCACAAACAATTGAAGTGGACCAATTCACCATTCAGGTAGTTGACCGCTCAAGGACTTCGCTTTTGAACCGAAAAGAGTTGAGCAAGATGTATGGCCAAGAGTGGGTTAAAAACCACACTGTGACCAAATGGCATCATCAACTCAGTGTCAAACCAAAAAAGCGCAAATAAGCGCTAATCGTGATATCGGAAGGTACAATCACTTGGGGTGGATTCATCCCAACAATGAGCCTATGCCCAGATTGCGGGCATGACTCTGAATTAGGTTTTACATTTGAATTCAACTGTAAGACTCTCCAACCCATAGATGGCTGGCTGGAGTGCTCCAATTATAACGGCTGCACACATCAAAAAATTCAGCCGACTATCGAAGACATCGACTGCTTGCTTAAAGAGGGCTGCTGGGAGGATTATCTCCGAGACAACCCTTGGCAGGAGTCGGTTCAACCATTTTTGCTGGAGATGCGAGAAAAACTTCTCGCACAAAAAATGGAAAACAATGCCTCCCAGTGAGGCAATCGTGGGACTTTCACACATTAACAGAATACAACGTATTTTGCTGGACTTGGGGCCAATGACTGCTGATGAAATTATGACGAACATACAACAACAGACATCACGGGCACCAACAGACAAAGAGTTGAACAATCTCCTTTCCAAGAACAAAAAGATGTTTTACAAAAACGGTACAACTTGGAAAAAAAGCCTAATCGGTTCCTCGTATGAGGTCGTGATTTGGGCTCACGTCAACCATGACGAAGAAGAAGAATAGCATCTTTCAGAAAGGCCTTTAAGCCGATAATGAAAGGGGCAATCGTGGACACATTTATACGAAGAGTGCAGGAATCGAAAGATATTCTGCGTCAATGTTCATCTAACGTCAATGAATTTATTGAAAGCGCACACTCTTTATCGCAAGAAGGCGATGAAGAACATGCTACTGAATGGGCGAGCACTGCCCTGAAGGCAATATCGGAAGCAAACCAAAAAGAAGACATCAGCGTCCTTGCTATTGCAAAGTTGCTACGGCTTCTTCATGGTGCCGGTATTCACTTACTGGAAAGCAGCATGACTGAAATGCTGAACGAAGAATTCATTGAACTCAAAGCCTGAGGGCTAATCGGATGGGAACCCAAGAGCGCAAGGCTCAAAGCGTCATTACAACGTGGTGGCGCTATCTCGGTGAAGAGACCAAACAAAAAGAACGCCGAGAATGGATAAACCAATTGAAGTTGTGGCAAAAGGTCGTCGTCTTTGTGATGACCATTATTGTCGCACTTCTTCTTGTAATGCTTCTGCCATTTGCATGGCTTTACGAAAAAACGCGCTGAAAGGGCGCAATCGTGGTTAAAACAAACCTCAGAAGTGAGAAGGCACTGAAAGCCTATCTCAAGAAAGGGAAGTATGGAAACTCCCTACACTATCAAATATACAAAACATTGAGCAAATACGATGAACCAATGCTGTCCGGAGAAATCATAGAAGACATGAAATCTCGGGTTCCAAAGTTGGCGGGTGGATTACACCCGATGTCACTTTCGCTCATAATGAAAGGCATAGCGTGGGCGGAAGGAGATAGGTCCACGCAAAAACGGCCAAGGCGTCAGATGACGTGGCGACTCAAACTCAGCGAGTCCTTTTACGAGGACGAAGAGGAAGAGTGAGCCAATCGTGTCGAAAGACCAAGAAGAACAGGAGCCTGAAAATGCTCTTGATGAAAAATTAACGCGTGAAGACATGGATGAATATATCGAAGTGCGTGCATACAACCTGCTTAGCAGTGAAGATGTGCAAGCACTGACGAACACTCTTATCACAGAAGTCAAGCGACTACGCTACATCGTTGACAGTATTCCCGACGAAGTTTGGGAAGACATGAAGACATGGGAATCAATGAAGGGAGTGATTGAATGATTGACAGCATGATAATTGCTTTCTTTCTATCAACCTTTGCTGCGCTGATTTTTCTTGTGTTGCTGGAGTATGCACTCCTGCGACCATATCAACAATGGAGCCGCTTTTTTGACAAGGCCGATAAGGTCTTTGATATGCTACTCCGAAAATACGGTGACTCTGAAGAAGAGTGAGCCAATCGTGGAAGAGGTAAATCTCTGCCAAATCACACTTGGTAAAAGTGTGGTGGCCGCTGACCCCTGTTATGATGATGGGGTTTGGTGTGCTGAATTTGATATAGCGATGAAAGAAGGAACATACGAAGTCCATGCCGTAAGGGGTGGAATTACAAGTTCTTGGACCAATGAAGAAGGAGAAGAAGAATTCTTCGACTGGGGTTCACGAGTCGCACGCCTGCGAGTTATTCGCACCGGCGAAACCGTCGAACACTGGGAAGGGTATAACGCCCTTGGTGTGGACACTGCAAGGATGAGCATATGGGATGCTGAACACTACGAGGGTGCAAAGAATGGCGCTCGAGAGTGGTCGGAACAACGACACGTCACTGAACGAGGTGAATACTGGTGGGCCGCTGATGAACACGGCTGCTGGACAGATACTGGTTTTGGTGATGGTTCCTATTTCTGCTACCGTGGATTCAACGCTGAAGGTGAGCCTGTCTCACTCAGCGTTGTTTTTCTTTACAATGATGACATTGAAGGAGAAATCCACATTGACGATGAGCAACTCCTTCCGTTTATTGACGGACCGGCTTCACTTTGGGATTTTTCCGAAAAGTGAACCAATCGTGGTACACATTTACATTTTTGATAAGCGGTTAGAAGACCTAATCGCCAGAACAAATAAATGGAAAAACGCACCGATGGTGGAAGACATCAGCACCAGACTTGGAATCCCAAACGAATCCGAGCACCGAAACAATCTCGATATTGACGCTGGAGGCAAAGACCCCGTGTCAAAAAAACTTGCTTCGGAATGGAAAGAGTTGATGAAAGAAAGTTATTTTTACGAACCAGACACATTTGACAGCATATTACAGTATTTTGGAGTTGAAATTTACGACTACTACAATACCATAAAAATGCCCCGTGGTCTGCTGACTACAACTGCCATTGGTCAGATACTTGAGTATCTGTACGATGAAAGAGATGTTGAAGAGCGTCTCAATATGTATAAAGTCCGTGATTGGTGGAAAGAGAAAGTCAGACCTACACTACCACCAATCGGGAACACGACCGAAGAAAGCCCTTACCGAGGATGGGAGTGGTATTTCAACCACTTCTATGAAAAATTCAACGAATTCGTTCTCTTCTGTGAAAGAACAATTGACAGAGGCGGGCAGTGGAAAATCCATCACAAATCAGAAGGTGATTTGCCATCTGAATGGATGAATATGGTTTGGACATACAACTTCGCACAGGGACTGCGCTCATATTACGGAGCGCAGCGCTCATATTACTGACTTTAGAGGACTGAGTCCTCAATCGTGTTGAATGACAACATATCAAACGACGGAAGATTTCTCATGACGCTTCTCACTCTCTACCAAAACACGAGAGCGGGGCATGACGTCATGGAGCATCAACCGTTGGCGGCAATGAGAGAAGCAAGAGATTTCTTGTTGGCGCACACAAAAATGACAAAGAGCGAGAGGCTTGAACTCTACACTGGCATGGCTGAAGTGATTTGGCCGCACCCTGCTGGCGAAGAAGTGCCAGAAGGCTTTCCCCGTTTTCCTGAATTGATGTTAAATCAACTAAAGGAAAGCCATGAAATGGGAGAAGATGATGTGGCTGACGAAGAGAATATGCCTGAAGAGCCAAAGTGCAACTGTATTGAAGAATACAACAACGATAGCGCTGCATGGCCGAAGTGGCTTGAAATACAGCATATCACTGAAACTGCGCTATTTCTGCACTGTCCTGTCTGCAATATCGACAGGAAATACACACGCTCTTAATTGTGAGGACTGATTCCTCAATCGTGACATCAGAAGATGAAACAACAGATGTTCAATTGGACATCAGCGAATACGAAGGGCATACAGAAGGAAAGTGGGACATAGACGTGAACTGCAACCTCAAAGTCAATGACGATGAGGTAATAGGCACAGTAGAAATATGCTTTCCTGAAAGACCTAACGATGAAGCAGACTCAAATGGATATGAGACTTCGATGAACTACAAACTCATCGCAGACGCGCCACTTCTTCTCGAAGAGGTGAAGAGACTGCGTAAGGAACTCGAATGGTTCAAACAAGCCATCAACATTACTGCTGACCATATCCCGCGAAGGGCTCATTGGGACGCCTATGTTGCAGAAATGGTGGAGAAGGGGCTTTGGCCCGACGAACCCGAGGACTGAGTCCTCAATCGTGAAACCGAAAAACCGGTGCAACGTTGTTGGATGTCGTGGCAAACTCAATGCCGATGATGTATCAACTGAGAATGTATGTAAAAAACACATGATGACTGCAATGCGTACAGATAATGAAAATCTGGTGTGCAGTCTGCAATCATGCAACAAGAAAGCAAGGTCGAGTGGCTACTGCACAAAGCACAGACCTGATGACTATGTTCAGCGAACTGACCTCCTTCCAGAATTCAAGGACGAGAAGAGTGAGTTGAATCTTGCACATGTGCAAGCATGCATCAATGTCAAAAACAAGAAACGGAATGAAACAATTTCGAAGGGACGTCGACGTTAAGTTGGCGTCCCATTTTCTTTTGCCTCAATTTTTCTCATGCGTCAAAACAGAAAGAACAGAGAGTGCTTCATGACGAGGCAATTCGGTAATGTCGCTATCATACACCCCGAGTGGGGTTTTGACGAGATGAGGTATTGAAATTGATACCAAGTCATCACCAACGACCTCAGCAACTTTGCGCTTGATTGATTCTGAATTGATTTCATGGCGCTCCAGCAGCATACATGGCAACCCTGTCTTCCCGTGAATTGAACCCGGGACACGCAAGAGTCGCCGCATATCGTCTGTCACTGATAGGTCGATTGCACACCCATTGTTGAGAATAGCAAAGCGAGAAATGGAATCTCTTACAAGAGCCATTTGATTTTTCTTTGTGAAGTATCGAGCAAAAACCCCTCCTTTGAGAATCGAAGAATTGGACTGGACAATGTCCACGATTTCTTTGATGCTCTCATCGGAGGGGGTTTTCTTTTGCCCCTTTTTCTCACCACTTGGGTGGAGTGGGAGGTTTGCCTTTACGAACTCAATTGCAATGCTTTTCGGCGAGTCGTGTATCGTTTTGAGATATGTTTGAGTCGCTTCAGCATAGAAACCGGGCCAACCACCTTTCAATGCAGGGTCGAATCGGGGGCTGTGCTTCCCCTTGTTCTTTCCAATTGCAAACGTGTGGTAATTGCTTAGTTCATTTCCTCGCACGAAATCTCTAATGTTTCTTCGCTGATTTCGATTCAATGACAGAATGTTCTCATCGAGAATACGGACGTGAAAGCCCTTTCCACCAGAAAAAGATATCATTACATTGTCGGTGGAGATGCCGAGAGTCGGGAGTGTTTTGTCAAGAAGTCGGTTGACGTGAACGGCGACAGAGTCCATGTTAGACCAAAAGTCATCGCTCAATTCGTGCTCTGGCAAGTCACCGAAATCAAAATCAAATGCAAGGTCAACACCTGTTATTGTCTTCTTATCCATTTTCACATGGCCGGGGTCAAGATAACGTGCGTTGCTGGCAAACACTGCTTTCGGCTTTTTGATACGGATGATACTGCGAAGAATCTCTGTGCTGGGGAAGCAGTGGTTCCGGTCGCTCGGCCCATCCCAAGTCCATGACTCAAAGGCGAATTCTCGACGGCTCATGGATGGATAATCGAACAAATCTGCTTGACTGTAATAGTCATCCAGAAGTTCATACAATCCTGCCATTCAAATCAACCCTTTCATTCCATTTCCCGAAGGGTATCAATGACGCTGGAAGCAACAGACTTCGACAATTCCTTCAAATCGTTTTCAAAAATTCCGATAGGTTCTCCTGTGACTTCTGACAACCAAGCAGCATCATAACCCGGTTTGACTCGGTTTGCAATTGATTTCAAGTAGCCCTTTTGTTTGTCTGATGCCAATTGTGTCGACCAAACCGTTGCCTGTTTTGGCTTTTGTTTTGCATCAACCCAGTCTGGTTTTTTGTTTCCGGCAAGGGCTTGTTGGTGTCCCTCCATCTTTGTTTCCATAACACTTGTTTTCTCGTAAAGGTCAAGACCAATGCCAAGATGTGTAGCGGCTCGCTTCAAAGCATCAGTGTGTGACGCCTTGATTGCTGTCGAATAATTTGTTGTCGAGCCTTGTTTGCGAATGGTTGAAACGCCAACTTCGTCAATTCGTGCCCACTCTTCGTTGATGAAGGTTCCAGTCTTACAGAATTGTGTGATTGGATATTCCAGTGTTATGTGTGTCAATATGCAGTCTTCGACTGTTTCGATATTGCGAACAGTCACTCGAAGAGCACCGTTAAAGGCTTTCATCAATTTGCGCTTGACATATTCACCAGTCACATACTCGATTTCACCTCCCCAAGGAGAAGGTCGGCTTTGGATGCTTTCCTTTGGGGTGGCTGCTGTTAGTTCTTCTATTTGCTCCGGATGGAGCCCGATTTCATTGTTTCCTGACATCATTTTACACCTACTCTTGACGGCTCTTAAGTCTTCCCGAGTCATGCCATTGAAAAGGTGAAAGTGTTCTTCTTCACTCGTATCAAGGACCCGAATTTTCCGTGCTTGTCTTCTTTGCAAAGTGCTTCAAGAACACGGTTCAGTTCAGTGAAATTTGGTTTGCTTCCATTCGAAGAATCCCAAGCCGTGTCGAACGCTGCATCAAGTTCCAAGACAGTATATGCATTTTGACCAAGTTGCTCGTGCACCAATTGGATTGCGTCCCAGACTGCTGCTTTCTTATCACGAGCATCTTTGTGAATCGCCCCACGAAGTGCACCCGGGTCTCGGTCCTGCTCTGCGCCCGACATCGTAGCGATTGCAAACTCTGCATGACGCAAATCGACCGTGTCTGAAAAATCCAATTTCGCTGCTGCTTGAGCAAGACGTGCTAATGATGCAGAACGCCGCTGAGATACTTGGTCTTCTGTGCCTGATGTGCGCATCGCAACTTGATTTCGAACCAAGAGCATCTTCGCATCTTCTGTAAATACAACGGATGTTCGCAGACGAGCCATTGCAAAGAAATTCTTCATGAAGTCCTTCGGCAGGATATCACTTGAGCGAGCAGATGGGTCGATTCCGTCCATCTTGTCGAAAATTGATGCTGCTCGGCGTTCCTCTTCTGCCTCACTGACCTTCTCATCGAACAGGAAGAAAACCAGTTCCATTCGTGTTAGCGTTGAATCTTTCATGTTCGCCTGTGCAACAACAGGGCGATGTGGGTCCAGTGGGTCGAATTTTGCTGTGTCTGTTTTTGGGTTTGCTACAATAATAACAGGTGTCTTCGTTGTCAATTTTGCTTTGACTGACATTGCGACTGCAACTTCTTGACGCTCAAGAGCAGTATTGAGTTCTGCTGGGTCACAGTCGAGGTTTTGTGCTTCGTCGATAATGCAGACAGCACCTCGCGGTGTAAGGGCAAGGGCTCCGGGTGTAATGACGCGTGAGTCACTATTGCCAAACAATTGTCCCTTTGTGCTTCCCATTCCACCAATGAGACCGGCTCGTGTTGCTCGCTCACCTGTTAGATACTGTGTCCCGGGATGCATATCTCGGGTGTACTCCATCATGATTGATTTCCCTGTTCCCGGGTCCCCGAATATGGCAATATGTATGTCTGAGCGAAGACCATGGGTGTTCTCTGAGCCTCCACATTGCTGGAGAATCAGCCCGTGCTTGACTTTGTCACGACCCTTGATTTCGGGTGCAAATGATTCAGTGAGAACTTTGACCTTGTCATCCCATGATGTTTCCGATGACCAGTGTTCTATCGCCTCTCGGTATTCAGGTTCGACCACGAAATCGCGGGCAGCATCGTTGCTTTCCAAACCAGTAGCAACAATATACAACTCTCGGTTTCGGTCGCCTTTTGACTTTGTATCAACAGGTCGAGAGCGGACATAACCAATGATTGTCACAACTTTTCCTGCTTCGACTTGAGTGGATATTGAATCTCGGAATTCAACCAATACATTTGGTTGGTCTGTTGAATCGACCAACTCTTCCTGAATAAAGGCTCGACGAATCCTTCGCTCCTTTGATAGTGGGGCATCCATCATACTGAACCGTGAAACAGCAGCGGGTGCTTCACACTCAGCACTCGCACAGCGATGTGGGCGAATCATGTCATCATTGTAATCGTCTTGGCGAACTTCTGTGACGTGCCCACATTCGACGCCGTCAGCATTGACAGCATTGCACCGCCATGCTATGTGGTAATAGGACGCTCGTGTGGTCGAAATATCAGTAATCTGACCCTTGACTCGGACCATCAGCCCTGCTTGGGATGAATCAAGGCAGGTTCGAACATTGCGATTGTATTGTTGATTGACACCTGTCACGCGATACTCCGGTCCGTCGAAATATGCGTCGGACTGGAACATTTCACCGTAATGCCAATGTGCCGAAGACAGAAATGCTCGATGATTTTCTTTGAACGTTTCATATGTCGCTTCGTAGTGGCGTTCCAAGAAGCCAGCGAGAGAACGGTAATTCGCAAGGAATTCTTCCCAGTCGTTGTATCGAAGTGTCAAGTCAATGAACTCTTCTTGCAAATCTTGCTCGGTGAGCCCGCTTGGATAGGCAGCAGGAATGTGATACGCGAGACGAATACACTCTGCGTCCAATGTGATGATATCTCGCTGGTCTGTCGAGACTTCTTCTGAAGCCTGTGTGCTAAGAGAGCGCATGGAACGCATGCGCTGGTTGATTGAGTCGGGGGACATTGCACCTTCTTCGACCATTCGACGCATTGCTGGCTCGGCACGTTGGTCGATAGTATCGGTGGTGTAGTCGTCAGTGTACTGACACCAAATACCCGAGTGATACCAAAGATAAGACTTAACGGCTCGCTCAAGGGAAAGTTTCGTATCATTTGTCATGTTTCCAAATTGAAGAGACATCAGGCATCCCTCCAGATAAGGGAATCACCATTGAGATAACCCGCCATTTCGAATTTGAACCCACGGAGGTTTGCGATACCGAATCCTTCCTTTGAACTGTGCAGTAGTCGAGAAAATTCTCTCAGACCAGCAGTATCGTCAGCCTTCGGGAAGTCTTCGATACCAGCGAGTTCAGCCAATTGACAACCAGTATGTGCTTCGTTGACAGATGTTCCTGTGACAAATGTAAGCATATGACGCATTGCACGTTCGCGAGATTCATCCCACGAAAAGAGTGCCTTCCCGAGTTTCTTTGAAGCGTTGACGCCTTCCAAGTAAATGCACTTTGAGCGTCGAAGGCTTACAGGACACAATTGAATATCAATAACGTAGTTGTTCCCTGACTTCTTCTGAATGCGCTCCATAGTTTGCTTCCACGAAGAGCGAGCAATATCTCGCCCGTAAATGTCCCGAACTGCTATTGCACGAGTCAGCGGCAGTGCTTCTTCGAATGGTTCGTTTCCTGTCAAGTAGGCCTCTATTCGTGCGTCGTGTTCCCTGTTGTGTATCTTCGGCATGCTCTTCTTCTCCTTCTGGGAACCTTGAGGCTCCCCAGTTAGTCTATAAATCTTCTGAGACCGTTCATATAGGCACGATTGGGTGATTGATGGGAATAGCGACCGTTCATATCCGATATATAAAGGAAGGCGGAAATTGGCAGTTTCTGAGACCGTTCATATAAGCCATTTTTGCAAGTTTAACATGTGTTGGAGGCAAAAACAGGGGGGAGAGAAAAAATGATAAAAACGAAAATGACTTTCAGTGTAGCGTTTTTGAAAAATGTGTTTCTGAGAAAACACACCCAACCCCTGATTTCGAGGGAGACCGTTCATAACGATTTTTATGAACGGTCGTTTTTTGGCCTTGCAGTGTTGCGTTTAGGCTTCCAAAAACACGTCATTTTTTCATTTTTTATATGAACGGTCGAGATGCAGTACCACGGTTTTGACCGTTCATAACTTTATGAACGCTCACTCGCGTGTGCGCGCACGATGCTAAAATTCTGGGAGCGTGAAATTTTGGAATGAGAAATTCGGATTTTCTCCGTTTGGAAAATCTTGAATTTTTCTCGGTGAGATTTTTATGAACGGTCTCTGAGAGATTTTTGATAAGAATGTATGAATTTGTATTGTATTGTATTGTATTGTATGTAATGTAATGTATTGTTGTTGTTGTTGTTGTTGTTGTTGTTGTTGTTCATGCGTGTTGTTCGTAGTGCTTCTGTGGGTCCTCGTTGCCGATGAACATCCATTCCTTGAACTTGTTCACACGGTACGTTTTCACGCCTCGCTGAATGAGAAGTTCTCGTATTGCATCCCGTGTTTTCTTATCGGTGTCACGATGAATCAGGTTTCGTGTTTTCCAGTGATTCGATAGTGTGCCACCGTTTTCTGCAATGAATTTGTATATCGCATCAGCGCCATCCTCGATATCAGTTGTGGGTTCGGCGGGGGACTCTTCTTGCTTCGGCGCAGGTGCTACAAATCCCTTGACAGAAATTACTTCCACACCGTCGTCAACTATCTCTTCTTCTTCCTTCGTCCGTGCAATCCCAAGTTCCTCTGGGCTCATCACCATCAAGACATTATCAATCTCACCAGACTCCTGAGCCACAGGTGCTTGATATGGTGCAGCCGTGGGAAGCACCTCGAGGCGGTCGACGGCCTTAATCAGGAGATTCATTTTGGCATCCAAGTCCGTCATTGAAGTTTCAATCGAATACACTCGTCGCCCGAGTGCCTCAACCGACCCGACCATTTCTCGATGAATGTCTTGCACCAGCGCTTTCAATTCTTCAACTCGGTTTCCACCGAGAACATTACTTCCAAGACCAGACCACACAGACTCTTCGCTCATAAGGTGAAGCGTTCAAGTTATGGCGATAAAGGTTAAGGGAGCGAGTGTGTTGCCCCAACTGATGCCTGTCAAATTGTTCTTCGACAAGTATCACCGCCAATCAAAGCAAGCAAGGAACATTCTTAGAGACGCAAAGGTCGATTTCGATATCGTTGATTTACAGGACATGACATACGGTTGGTTGATTTTGGAATCACTGACCGGCGAAGTCCATACACCTGTTTTGTTCGTTGATGGTGTGGCGTATCGTGGTTTGGAGGGAGTCCGTGACTACCTTGCCCGATGACTGGTTTTGTGACTGGGGTCCTGTTGAACAAGGCGGCGTCCCCGGCTTTCAGATTTTTTCAGATGTCCATACGCAGTGCCCAACATATCTTGGCAACTTTGTCACCAATGCTGCTGGTATCATCTCCTGCCCTGCTTGTGGGAAAGAAGTTGGCATAGAGACCGACCTTGAAGCAGACATGATAGTCGAAGATGGTGTCGGGAACGATGATGATAATGACGGAAATATGGACAATCCAGAATTCAATAACGCCGCCGCAATCCTCGAAGGAGAACTGATTGACGAGACAGCCGAGGAACAAATGCGGCGTGAAGTGATTGCAGTCATCATGGGTTTGGCTGAAGAACTCTTCGAGCGAGCAAAACCACCAAGAGAAGTTGAAGATGAGCAAGAAAAAGAGCACTACGAATTGCTCGGAAACAAAATGACATACTACGGAGCAATGTTGGCAAGCAATGCTGAAGATATCGCATCTCTCTTCATGCACTTTTCAAAATACGGAATAAATGCGTTTGGTGGAGAGAGAGTTGCCAAACGACGAGCGGTCGTCCTCGCTGTCTTCCTTGTCTATCGGATGGAGCGTGGGTTTGTGTTTGATGAAGTTGAAATCGTGAAACTCCTCGCTGAAAACATGAAGAGAGTCGACAACATTCGAAGTGAACTCATTCGTGCGAAACTCGGAGAAGACCAAAACGAAACAGGCTACTATGTCAGCCTTTATGCTCGGGCTCTCGGGGTCGAAGAAGAAATAGCAACAGATATTGAAACTGAATGGAACCGAGACATCGAACCATTCATCCGCCTCCACCCTCAAATAGTCGCTATTGCCTTTGTTTTGTCTGCACTTGAAAATTTGCATGGACAAAAAATTAGCACAGCGAAAGCCACTCGTCTTTCAGACCTCCCACGATTATCAGTAAGCAAAGTCCGGAAAAAGTTCGATGACCACTTCCGAACCATTAAGTCCACTTCGTAATCAGCACACTTCATGAGCAAAGTCTCGTGGAACCAATTTCGTTCTCTTCACAAGGGAACTTCAAGCAAGGAAATAAAAGAACTCTGGGCACAATACAAGGCGGGAGAATATGAAATCAAAACAGAAGAACCAGCAGAAACAAAGGTGGTTGAAAAAACTGAACCCGCTACAACGGCTTCAGAAGAAACGCCACGACAGGAATTCCTCCGACTCTTCAACGAGTTGTATATCCTCAACGACCCGACCGAGGGCGAGAAGTCCCTTCACCGACGATTGTTGAAATTGGCCGAGGAAACACGACCCGACGGATATGCAACAGCGCGTGGAGATGGCTGGACAATTTATCTCGGACCTACGCAAAAAACAGTGCTTGTCAACGAAACACGACGAACTGCCTTTTCTATCACACGTTCATACTGGCAACGCTTCTATCAAGGCGCTGCGTTGGTTGATACACAGATGTTTGACAACGAAGAAGGACTCGAGCGTTTGAAGAAACAATACAAGCGAATGGGTATGTTGGTGACACGTTATCCAATTCCCGAAATCGAAATCAAAGTTCCTCGTTCCTCCCTTGATATCCCGCTACCAAGTGGGGTGGAGTGATTGGACAACAGTGCAGTTCTCGCACAACTTGCTGCACTTCAATCACAAATTGCTACCCAAAAATTGGACCGAGACGGTTTCAGTATCTGGGTGGTGTTCAATCCGAAACAAGTCGGAGTCTGGTGTGAGAAGTCAGGGTGTCCTGTGACAGGACGACGAAGCAAACTCGAAACAGTTCGGCTACGCAAAAGCCAGACAATGTCAGCATTCCTGACTGACGAAGAAGGTGAACAAGAAGACATCGAAGATGATGATGATGAATATGAAGTCAAAGTCTTACGCGATACAGGCAATCAAAATGCACATCACCGACTCGGTGTTGTTGCAGCGTTCCCGAAGGAAAAGGAAGCAAGAGACTACGTTCAAAATTACTACAAAACAAATCAAGCAGTTCTTGCTGCAATGAATGTTGAAGACGTTCCTCTGTTCGAAATAGAAGAAATCAAAGTCTTCTGATTACCATTCGAAGTCGTCGTCAAACTCGAAGTCCTCATCAGTCAGTTCTTCGATTCGTGCACCAAGTTCACGAATCTGTGCGTACAGTGCGCCCCTTGAACCCCTTCGTTTCAAATCCTGTGCAGATGTTGCCTTCCCGCTAACTGAATGCATGTTGCGAAGAATCATTCCGTGGTATTCAGTTGCACCGATGAAAAACAAGTGCATCAATTTCAACGCCATCAAAACAATTCCCTTGTCGGGGATGTAATCAGTTCCGTGCTTCTTTATCGGAATCCCTTTCCAAACAATGTTGCCTTCGACCAGAATGTCATAAACATCATCGGGTAAATGTTTCCAAATCCCAGCATCATGCCCAGCGCGAACCATGTCAATCAAATCAACTTCTTGTCGAGTCAATCGGATATTTACAACACGGCTATCG
>Ga0129348_1000179_pt1 | contig 21958 bp, 16 predicted proteins | sample CPBDNA_4_FD_94424 | JGI IMG/M metagenome (GOLD analysis project Ga0129348, IMG submission 94424) | Freshwater to marine salinity gradient microbial communities from Chesapeake Bay, USA - CPBay_Sum_27_0.8_DNA | ecosystem: Environmental > Aquatic > Marine > Coastal | place: USA: Chesapeake Bay...
CTTGATGAGCGCGATTCTGAAATTGCAAAACGGCTACTCACAGAAATCACCACACGAATAGAATTTTTGATGAACGTTGGGTTATCCTACCTCACGCTTAATAGAACAAGTAATACGTTAAGTGGCGGAGAAAGTCAGCGAATTCAATTGGCAACCTCTTTGGGGTCGGCACTTGTTGGGTCTCTTTACATATTGGACGAACCGAGTATTGGCCTACACCCTTTTGATGCACAACAATTAATTAAAGTCATTAAAGCCCTGCGAGATAAAGGAAATACCGTGGTGGTGGTAGAGCATGAAGAAGCATTCATGCAGGCAGCCGATTACCTCATTGACATAGGACCTGCCGCAGGTAATTTAGGTGGTGAAATTGTTGCCTCAGGGTTACCAAAATCAGTATTATCGCACCAAACTAGCTTAACCGCAGGGTACTTGACAGGACGATTGGAAATCCCCCTTCCCCTCTCCGTTAGAACGCCATCAGGATTCATTAATCTGCAAGGCGCAAGGCAGCACAACCTAAAGGGTTTTGATGTAGCCATACCACTCGGCTTATTTTCAGTAGTTGCAGGAGTGAGCGGCTCAGGAAAAAGTACATTAATTAAGAAAATTCTTTACCCTGCTCTAAAAAAGCATCTTGAACAAGTAGGTGAACGACCGGGCTTACACAAAGCGTTGGTTGGTGATTTGGAACAATTGCACCACGTGGAAATGGTAGACCAAAATCCTATTGGAAAATCATCCCGTTCAAATCCAGTGACCTATTTAAAAGCTTATGACGATATCAGATCACTTTTTGCAGGAACTGAATTATCAAAAGTCAGAGGATACAAACCCAAACACTTTAGTTTCAATACAGACGGAGGGCGTTGTGATACATGTAAGGGTGAAGGTGAGGTGACCATAGAAATGCAATTCATGGCAGATGTTCATTTGCCGTGTGAAGATTGTAATGGACACCGTTTCAAAGCAGAAATCCTTGAAGTCAAGGTTCAGGATAAAAGCATTTCAGACATACTTGAATGTACCATAGATGAAGCAATAGCATTCTTTAGGACCATCAAACAAATAAAAATCGCAGATAAACTACAACCGCTTCAAGATGTAGGCTTAGGCTACGCAGCTGTTGGGCAAAGTAGTTCTACATTAAGCGGTGGTGAAGCCCAACGCGTTAAATTGGCCTATTTCCTATCTAAAGGCAATAAAGCTGGAAATACATTGTTCCTCTTTGATGAACCAACAACAGGCTTGCATTTTGACGATGTTAAAAAACTACTCGTGGCCTTCAATGCATTAGTGGACATGGGTCACACCGTCCTAGTAATTGAGCATGATTTAGACGTTATTCAACGGTCTGATTACCTAATTGAAATTGGACCTAAGGGAGGTGAAGAAGGAGGCCAGTTATTGTACTGCGGTCAGCCGGAAGGGATTATGAACGTTAAAGGAAGTCCCACGGCTGCTTCTTTTCTGTCAAAAAAGAAAATAAAGTAAGATTAAAATCTTGACTTTTCTTACGCAGTTTATGAACTAAATATGAGCTTTTAACGTTAAGGTAATGTAAGATACCCTTATAGGTAGCTTAGGTTTATTGGTTTGGTTTACGGCTCGCTCACGCGAGCCGTACTTTTTTTGGCCCAGAGGGTTCATTGCTGCGACCTCCAATGATACATCAGTAATGCAGCGCTCACACTCACATTTAACGAATCAATAGTTTCACCCTCCATGGGTATAATGATATTCTCAAAATCATTTGTGACCCACGTTTCGCTTAACCCATTTGCTTCTTCGCCTAGTACTATAGCACATTTATTAGGCCATTTAATATTGAACATAGAATGTGCATCCTCATGTAGATTGGTAACATAAACTTTTCTGCCGTTGCTGTTAAATGACCGAATAAGCTCTTCTGAGCTGGCGGTGATTAAAGGGATTTCAAACAATGCACCTGTAGAATTACGAATAACGTTGGGACTATAGGGGTCTACTGCAGAATCAGCAAGAATAACCGCATCAACTCCTGCGGCACATGCGCTGCGTAGACATGCCCCAAGATTACCCGGTTTTTCAATCCCCTCAAGGACAAGCAAGCATTTTGCTGATTCCAATAGTTCTTGATATTCATTCATTCCACTGTCTGGAACAGCAAATACGGCAACGGCACATTCCGTGGTATTGCGGTAGGCTAGTTTTTGAAATACTTTGGGTGTGGCTTTATAATAGTTTGGAAAAGAAGCGGATTGAAGAGGTACGTCACTTCCCTCTAATTGCCACAACTCTTTAGGCACCCAATTTGAAGCTAAGGCTCTGTTTATTTCTCTTGCGCCTTCCACAATACAAAGCCCGCGCGATTTCCGCTCCTTAGATTTGGTTAGTAATTGAACAATGTCCTTTACTTTTGGATTGGTAGTACTTGAAATGACTAGGCTCATAATTATGGCAAAAAAGAATAAACCAAAGAAAATCAATTTAGAGGACTTGGGAGGCTTTGTATTTAGCACAAATCCTGAATTTAATTATGATAGCGATCAAGAAGAAGAACAGATTCTTCCTGGTGAACAATTACTAGAACTTCATTTTGAAAAAAAAGGACGCGGAGGAAAACAGGTCGTTATAATTAGAGGCTTTCAGGGTCCGGACAAAGAACTACTGGAATTGGGAAAGCGCCTCAAACAAACATGCGGCGTAGGCGGTAGTGCCAAGCATGGAGAAATTATTCTTCAGGGAAATGTGAGAGATAAAGCACGTGACTTTCTAGAAAAAGAAGGATTTAAGACCAAAAGGGTTGGTGGATAGAACTGCTGCGTAAAAGAAAATCAACGGATTTATTTTAGTCTATTCTCTTTGCCCTCTTGGATAATTGAAAGTGCGCGATTATACACTTCCTCATATTTAGGCACTATAGTATCCATAGAAAATTCCTTTGCGCGTTCGTATGCATTGTTTCTGAATTCCTGATGTAACTCAGGGTTTTGAAGCAGCTTAAGACTGTAATTTGCCATGGTTTCCACATCGCCAATAGTAGCTAAGAAGCCGGTAACGCCATGCACATTTACCTCACGTATACCCCCTGCATTTGAACTTATAACAGGTACTTTAGCCGCCATAGCCTCCAAGGCTACTAAACCAAAACTTTCTGTAGCAGAGGTCAAAAGAAATAGATCAGACATACAGAGCAACTTCTTTATTTCAGTAGTTTTTCCTAAAAATTTTACTTTGGAATAGATTCCTAAATCTTTAGCCTGCTGCTCGGCTTTCTCTCGCTCTGGTCCATCCCCTATCATCAACAAGATGGCTTCCTCTTCATTTTGAATTCTATAAAAGATGTCTATGATATCTGGAATACGCTTTACGGAACGCATGTTGGAAATATGCGTAACGATTTTTTCCCCATTGGGCGCTATTTGCGAACGTTGGCAAGGAACATCCTTTTGGTATAAACTCAAATCAACAAAGTTTGGGATGACTTCAATCTTATTTTTGACCACAAAAGAACGCAGCGTGTTTTCTTTTAAACTTTGACTTACAGAGGTAACAATATCACTCTTATTAATGGAAAAAGTAACTGCAGGTTTATACGAAGGATTTTTTCCTACCAACGTGATGTCCGTTCCGTGTAAGGTGGTCACCACAGGAATATAAATTCCTTTTTCAAGTAAAATTTTCTTTGCCATGTAGGCCGCGTAAGCATGGGGAATGGCATAATGTACGTGCAGAATATCAATACCTTCAGTGAGCACCGTATCCACCATTTTGGAGCTTAAGGCCAATTCGTAAGGTTGATATTCAAACAATGGATAGTCGTGAACATTTACCTCATGGTAATAAATATTTGGCTCAAAAATATCTAATCGAACAGGTTGACTGTAGGTTATAAAATGAACTTCATGGCCTTTTTTAGCCATTTGAATTCCTAGTTCGGTTGCGACTACCCCGGAGCCGCCGAATGTGGGGTAACATACGACACCTATCTTCATGCTTCAAAAATACTTGTTTAATTCAGTGCGTTATAAATAACCTCTTGAATATTTGTTCGAATATCAAATTTGCTCAATTTCCAATTCTCCATATCTGGATAGGTCCTATTGCTAAGAAAAATATAGAGCAATTCTTCATTAGGATCCATCCACACCATGGTGCCAGTAAATCCAGTATGGCCAAAACTTTCGTTTGAAGCACAAGCGCAACTTGGTCCTGGACCGTCGTCAATCTGTGGTCTATCAAAACCTAAACCACGCCTATTTTTTAACTCGCAAAAGGCGCAAGAAGTGAACTTTTCAATCGTTGACGGCTGAAAGAACTTTATACCTCCGTACGTTCCTCCCCATAAGTACATCTGCATCATTTTCGCTAATGAATTGGCATTAGCAAACAGCCCTGCGTGTCCTGCTACGCCACCCATCATAGCTGCACCCATATCATGTACTCTACCATGAACCCTTGTGTTTCGCCAATAATGATCTTCTTCTGTAGGAACAATTTCATTCAAACTGAAACCTTTATTCAACGGATTATAGGTTAGTCTAGAGGCACCTAAAGGAGTATAAAACGTAGAATGTGCCCACGAATCTAAATTCTCATTGTTATGCCTTTCAAGCATTCTTTGGAATAAATAATACCCCAAATCTGAATAGCGGTAATCGTTGCTTTTCAAATCACTTTTTTCAAGCATGGCAAACATGGTATCTTTCACCGTACCGCGCAGGTGCAAATCCTCTGTGACAGCAATAGTTTGTGCGTTTGGAGCCGTATACCAAAATGCTTTTGCAGAGTCAGTCGCAATGGTTCTTAGATAATAAGGAATCCATGCAGCGAGACCACTTTGGTGGGCTAATACATCCGCTAAAACTAGTGCGCCTTTGTTAGAAAACGCCAATTCTGGTAACTGTTGACCTACCGTTGATTCCAACAGAAGCGGTTGTTTCTCGTACCACTTCATGATTCCCGGAAGCGTTGCGGTAATTTTGGTAATAGATGCTATATCATATAAATGCTGCCACTCCACAGGTGTAGATTCCTCATAAGTATGATGGCCGAATTCTTTGGAATAAATCACATTTCCTCTTCTAGCAATTAAAACCTGCCCGCCAGGCGTTGCTTCTTCAGCAATGGCAAAATGCATGATTGAATCAATATCCAACAATTTAGATGCCTCCACTCCTACCTCTGAAGGCAATCCATAACTCAATCTTTTGATAGTCTTGCTTTCTTCTCCGCTACCTTGAAAACCCCATTTGTTGAGATCTACAGGAAGTTTCCCCTTGGTACTTCGCGCTCCAAAAAGAAATTGAGGAGCCAATTTTTGTGCAATAGAGTTGTTTTCATACATCACCAATACTCTAGCGTTTTCACCTAAATCCGGGTAGGTCAATAAGCCGTACGGATTGGCAAAATGAAGAACGTATATGGGTTTGCCTGTAGCTTTTAGTCCAGTAATAAGGGCTTTTTCAGAAGCACTCAATTTATATCGCTTCCAAGGATTTTTTGGATCCTGATGAAAGGATACAACTATGGCTTCATGACGAAGCATTCCCTTGGGTGAAACGTTTACAAAATGGTCAAACGTAGCGTATCTGTCAAGGTATTCGTTTAACACGTCTATTTCTGGAGTACTTCCAACAGCAATATGCGCAAACCTACCTTCTACATGCTTAATGGGGAATGATGGGGTCCCCAACTCTAGCAAGGTAGCTGCTCCTTCAATGAGAGAAAAACTCAGTTCTTCATGGGCGGCAGTTTTATCCGGATAGTCAATTTCTAATGATTCTTTGAACGTCCCTTCTCTGGCCATATTCCAATGCCGCCAGGCGTTTGAATTTTGCTTAGCCATCAATATTCGCGCAACGCGCTTATCTAGTTCGGCTTTAGAAAGTTCTCCAGTTTCAAAAGCCGTCACTAATTTTGCAGACGCTTTTGGAACATCCATAGCAAACAATAAAATATCATTCCCAGCCTTAAACGCCTCTATTTCTAGCTCACCCACGGGCGCAAATTCACTCACCCCTTTCATGTTTAAAGCATCCGTTAGAATGAGCCCGTTGTAGCCCCATTCTTTTCTCAGCACATCATCAATGACCTTGGATGATAGACTTGTAGGCTTCCCTGTGGGTTCCAATGATGGAATATTGAGATGAGCAATCATCATAGAAGCCACCCCATTTTGAAGCGCTTCTTTGAAGGGAATCCATTCTACAGCTTTTAATTCATCAACGGTTCTGTCAACAATGGGAAGTGTTTTATGACTGTCCGATTGTGTGTCTCCATGACCGGGAAAATGCTTACCACATGCCAACACCCCAGCACCTTCCATTCCCTGTATTAGTGCTGTTCCTCTCTTGCTAACCTCATCCGCGTTTGAGCCAAAAGACCGGGCTCCTATAATTGGATTCTTGGGATTGGTATTTACGTCAAGTACAGGGGAAAAGCTCATATGCACCCCGGTTTTATGACTTTCATAGGCCAATGCTTCCCCCAATTTCCCCACTAAAGCTAAATCTTGAACAGCACCAACAGTGAGAGAAGTTGGGAATTTATAGGTGCTATCTAAACGCATGGCCTGACCCCATTCCGCATCTTGACCAACTAGAAGGGGCAATGTAGATGCTTGTTGCAATCGGTTGATTAGTTGCCTTTGGCGTCCAGGGCCTCCTTGCATTACAATTACTCCACCTACACCATAATCACGCACCAATGCTTCCAAAGATGCCTGATGCGTTTCATCTTTATTACTATATGCAGCAACCATAAAAAGCTGTCCAACCTTTGCCTTAACAGACATTGTATTCAATAAACTATCCACCTCAAGACGCACTGAATCCACTTGTCCATTGGCCGTTAAGCAGGTCAGAATCAATACAGATAAAAGGATCGTTAGTTGCCGTTTCATGGGGTCGCAAAAGTGACTTTAGGTTATTACCTTTGGGAATCGAGAAGTTAAGACAATATGGGATTTTTCGCACGCAATCAACCTCGCGGTTTTCAACACAAAGCACGCTTTCACGACGAGAGAAAGGAGCGCATAAAATTATTGGAAAGACCAGAGGGTGAAGATGAGATTCCTTTTGACAACAAAGAGAAGTATAGGCAACGAATTCGGGACAACTGGGACCTGCGCAGAGCGCAAAGCGCGGGAAAGAGCGACGGTTATGCGAAAAGACTCTTGTACTCCCTTCTCTTTTTAATTCTCGTGGTTTTTTTTGCTGCTAAATTTCTTTTATGAATGCCCTAATTTCTGTTTTACCCGACCACGTTGCAAATCAAATTGCTGCGGGTGAAGTTGTTCAGCGACCTGCCTCTGTGGTGAAGGAATTGCTGGAGAACAGTATTGACGCAGGTGCCGCAAAAATCACCCTTAGCCTTAAAGATGCTGGAAAAACAGCAATAGTCGTTACAGATGACGGTAGTGGAATGAACAGCTTAGATGCTGAACTCTGTTTTAGGAGACATGCTACTTCAAAAATTTCTTCTGCGGAGGATTTATTCAATTTAAATACGCGCGGCTTTAGAGGAGAGGCAATGGCTTCTATTGCTGCCGTTGCGCATGTTCAGTTGAAGACGAACACCGCAGATACTGATATGGGAACGAATCTCAAGTTAGAAGACGGAAAGATTACAGCAAACCTGCCTTACCCTGGACCTGCAGGCAGTATAGTAGAGGTGCGCAACTTGTTTTACAATGTTCCTGCAAGAAGGAAATTCTTAAAGAATGACCGAATTGAATTAAGGCATTGCATAGACGAATTTCACCGAGTAGCCCTTGTTCATGCTGATGTAGAGTGGATTCTAAAACATGATGATAAAATCCTTTTTCATTTACTACCAGAAAATCGCAGGAGACGAATTAGCGCAATTTTTGGTCGAAAATTTGATGAAAAATTAGTGCCAATTAAAGAAAGTACCGACGTTGTGCGCGTAGAAGGCTTTGTTCTTAAACCCGAATACGCAAAAAAAAGACGAGGGGAGCAATTTTTCTTTGTGAACGATAGATTTGTGAAATCGCCTTATTTACACAATGCTATTCGCGAAGCATTTGAAGAGGTATTAAGCGCAGAACATCACCCAGGTTATTTTCTTTTTTTGCAGGTTGACCCAAATAGTTTAGATGTAAATATTCATCCCACTAAGACTGAAGTAAAGTTTGAAGATGAACGCACTATTTATGCCGTATTAAGAAGTGCGGCAAGACATGCAATTGGCCAATTCAATGTAGCACCCGCCATTGATTTTAATTCGGAATTAAGCTTTTCCGTCCCGCCCATGCCAAAAGGACATATCCCGGAGGAACCTAAGATTAGAGTAAATCCAAATTTCAACCCTTTTGAACCCAACAGCAACATCAGCCGACCACAACTCAGAACGCCTGATGAGCAATACGAGCGAATCAAAAACGAAAAAAAACTGAATACGAATCCAGAATTAGAAGTTGGTGCATTGAAAGAATCACTAGAAGATTTCTGGACAGATGAAGATCGAATCGACGAAGGAAAACAAAAGGGTAAAATCTTGGCTTGGGGAAACTTCATGGTCACCATTTTAGGCAGCAAACTGCTTCTTATTGATGTCAAACAAGCTCAGATCCGGGTTCAATTTGATCGTATCTGGAGCAAATTAAAAGAAGCAAGTGTGGCTTCTCAGCAATTGCTATTTCCCGTTCAGCTTAACATTACCCCTTCAGAAGCTTTCCTAATTGAAGAATATGCCGGTCAATTTGCGGTTGCAGGGTTTGACTGGAATGTAAGTCAGGATAAAAAAAGTATGGAAATCACGGGTGCTCCTGTCGTTTTGGCACCCGAAAAGGCTAAAGAAGCATTGGAACGATTTATGGAAGAATTAAGCGCCATGCAGGATGTAAGTGAATCCAAGGTGCTCAAAACGTTTGCCTTAGAATTAGCCATAAAAGCTGCCTCTTATTCTTTAAACACGGAAGCGCTAGAGGTTTTACGCGAACAGCTTTTTAGCAGCTCTAATCCAAGCTTCGCTCCGAATGGCAAAAAAATAATTATCGAACTACAACAAGAAGACCTTGTTAAATACTTATGATCGTACAGCAAAGATTTAGCTTAATGCCCACAGTAGTAAAGAACTTGCTCATCATTAACGGCCTGTTCTTTATGGGAATGATAAGTTTCCGATCCACTTTTGGTATCGACATCACGGATTGGCTTGGCTTGTACTATCCAGCAAGTGATAGTTTCATTCCTTCCCAATTGGTAACCCATATGTTCATGCATGGGAACCTTGGGCACATTGCCTCAAATATGATCATGCTTTGGTTTTTGGGTAGTGCCATGGAGAATTATTGGGGTTCTCAAAAATTTCTTATCTATTATATGCTCACAGGGCTGGGAGCAAGTGCGCTTCAAATTGCTGTGAACGGATACGAATATTATTCGCTGGCAGCGAGTATTAGTCCGGAAAATTTAGAAACAATAGTTTCAGAAGGCGCGGCGCTTATTGATCAAGGTTATAACTATACCAACAGCACAATGGGTGCATTGAATAGGCTGCTTAATACCCCAATGGTGGGCGCTTCCGGTGCCGTTTTTGGCGTTCTTTTAGCTTTCGGAATGACTTTCCCCAATCAAGTGATCTACTTGAATTTCTTTTTTCCAATCAAGGCTAAATATTTTGTCATTGGTTACGGTTTACTTGAACTATACAACGGCTTTTCAACAAGCAACAGTGGAATAGCGCATTTTGCGCATTTAGGAGGTATGCTATTTGGCTTTTTGTTAATACGCAGATGGCGAAAAACACGATACCTTTAGAGCGAACAGCTACACACAATGAGCGACTTATTCAACAAAGCGAAACATGATGCCTTCAAAGGAGATTACCTAACTAGGTTACTCTATTTGAATATATCTGTGTTTATACTGTATACGCTAACAAACGCTTTTACGAGTCTTCTAACAGGAAATTTTAATCTAATACCTAATATCTCCGATGACCTCTTGGCGCTGCCTTCAGATACTTGGAGGTTGCTTTTGCGTCCGTGGACGTTATTGACCTATATGTTTACCCATTTTGGGTTTAGACACATACTCTTTAACATGATTGTGCTTTATTTCTCCGGTAAAATCCTCATGGAATATTTGGGAGAAAAGCGCCTTTTGGCCCTCTACATTTATGGAGGAATTGGCGGTGGGTTACTCTACATAATTCTCTACAATTTGAGCCCCATTTTAGGGGAAAGTTCTATGGTTGGCGCCAGCGCTGGCTGCATTGCTATTCTGGTTGCTGGGGCATTATACATGCCAAATATGCCCGTGCGATTATGGGGCATTTTTGAAATTAAATATTGGATGCTTGCTGCGGGTATTGTCACACTAGACGTATTAAATCTTACGGGGTCGAATGCAGGAGGTCATATTGCGCACCTTGGTGGAGCCATTGTAGCCTTTTTCTTCATAAGAAGCATGAGACAGGGCCACGAATGGAATGTTTATCTATTCCAGGTCATAGATGGCGTTCGTAACATGCTGTTCCGACCCAAATCTAAAAAGAGACGCCGCGGGTTTAGCTTTGGAGAAAGCAGTTACGTCAAATATGAAGATGTAAAAAAATCAAAATCCTCCAGTCAAGAAGACACGGCAAGAATGGATGAAATCTTAGATAAAATCAAAGAGAAAGGATACGACAGCCTCACCAAAGAGGAAAAAGCATATCTATTCAAGATTTCCAATAAAGAGTGAAAAAGCGCAGGTTTCTCCTAAAGTGGATCAATAGGTTGTTATTACTAACCACTATTTTTTGCGGACTAGCCTCTTTAATTCCTTCCGATTTATTTTCAGGTTCAGGCCTTTTTGCGCTCATTTTCCCTACGCTTATTGTGCCGCATATTTTATTTTTTATTCTTACTCTAAGAATTTCATTCAGGAGGGTTCTACCGCATATAATAGGCATTGCTCTAACATTCTTACCGGCTATGGCTCAGCTGCCTGTAACAAAACCTCTTGACGCACCAGATGGTTCTGTGCGTATTGCCTCATACAACGTTCGCGCATTCTATCAATCAGAAAACGCTGCTAGTCAAATTGCCGCATGGTCAAAAAAAGAAGATATTGACGTTCTCTGCATGCAGGAGATTCGTAAACCTGAAGAATGGCCCATAAGCACTTTGTTTTCGAATGTATTTTTTGCACCTAAATGGAGTGGATACTGTGTGGGCATTTTCTCAAAATACCCTATTGTTAATGAGGAATTACTCGAATTTAAAGAACTACCAGGTGACGGGTATCCTAAATACAGTGCGGGTTTAGCGGACATTGCTCTTCCCTGGGATACAGTAAGATTTATCAATGTCCATTTGAGTTCTACAGGAGTAAGCGACGGTGACATGAGCGTAGAACCTAATGCAGATGACGTTATTGTGCGCACAAAGGACATTATAAAAAAGCTCATCCGCTCAGAACGTGCAAGAGGGCTACAAGCAAAATCCATTTTACAGTGGGTAGAGGAAAGTCCACATCCTCTGATACTATGCGGCGATTTCAACAGTGTACCTTCGGGCAATCTATATGCGCGGTTATTGCAAAAAATGGAGGACCCATATATTTGGCGTGGTACGGGAAAAATGGGGAGCTTTGAACCTTTGAAAAGACGATTTTTGCCTATTCGAATAGATTGGACATTACATTCCGGAGATTTTCAATGTACGGATCAGCACATTGAACACATTGACTACAGCGATCACTATCCGTTGGTCACTACCATTAGCGCACCTATTGAAGAATAACCTCTTTGAGCAAAAGAGCATTGAGCGCATTGGTCTTTAATCCTTTAAGATTTTTAGAATGAACACGTATGACCTCATCATAATAGAGAGGGACACAGGCAGCGTTTTTCATCAAAAGTGCATCCGCCTCTTGGGCGAGAGCGGTCCGCACTGAAGCACTCTGTTCATTTAACAAGCTTTCATATAAACTATCATAAGCCGCAACAGAATATCTGGAGTAATTAGGTCCTTTTGGCGCGCGCATCTTAGAATAAAAAAGCAATAAATAATTTTCTGCATCGGGATAATCAGCTATCCAAGAAGCACGGAAAAATGCTAAACTACCGGAGCTCTTTGCACTTCTTAGCGTTGCCGATGGAACAATATCAACAGATATGGACCAACCTATATCACCTAAACTACCCTGTACAAACTCACATATATCACGATAATTTGCACTTGTTGTAAGGGTTAATTCCGGCAATTCATCAAAAGCAGCCAACACCTTTTTGGCACTGTCCGGACTGAAACTAATTCCAATATCCTGTTGATGTCCAGGCAAACCAAAAGGGATTATTCCACCTGTAGCTTCGCGACCAATTCCGCTTCTAAGCAACTCCATCATTTGAGTCCTATTAATGGCAGCGTTTAGAGCCCAACGCAATTCATAAGGCAACTCATATTCTGAATTAAAGAGTAAAAATTCTGTATTTAAAAATGGCGTTCGGTTCAACACATGATTTTCGCGGTACCTATTGCGCAGCTCCCCGGTTTGGGTTAAAAGATCGTCTTTAAAACTGGGGTCAATATTCGGTAGTAAATCGAATGTACCCGTGAGGTATTCAAGAAATGCGCTTTGTTGATCCGGAAGAAAAGAAATACTTAATCCATCCAAATAGGGCAATGAATTGCCCGAATCATCTTTTTGCCAATAGTTCTCATTTTTATGAAACACCATTTTTTCGCCGTAATGCCACTGATGAAACTTAAACGGGCCACTTCCGCCTCCAGTGGTAGCCAATAATTCTTTTGCGGCAATAATGGAGTCTACTACGGAACAATAAGGCATGGTTAGTATTGAAGGAAATGCTGCAAATGGTTTATCCAGGGTAATAGCAAGTGTGCTATCGTTGAGTACGGCAATATTGCTTACCCGATCTAGCACCCAAGCGCCAGGAGAGGCGACTTTAGGATCCAAAAGACGTTGCAAGGAATACCGGACATCTTGAGCTTTAATTCTACGACCTGAATGAAAATACGCCTTTCTTAAAGAGAATGTATAAGTGCTTCCTTCCATCACATACCCTGTGGCTAAGGCCGGCTGGACCTCATTGTTTTCATCTAGATAGAATAGACCATCATACAATTGCCCCACGGCCCAAATAGTGCTTTTATCCCGTGCAAAGGCGGGGTCTAGGGTTGGAATACCCGAAGGCTCGTTGTATCTAAAGACCATCTTATCTGAATGGTCCATTCTCTCACAAGCGGATAGCAAGGACAAAACAGCTATAAAAAAGCCCCCAATTAAGGAGGCTTTTAATATGCTATGAATCCTATTAGGCATCAATGTTAGCGTATTTCGCATTGCGCTCAATGAAATCTCTACGAGGGGGCACTTCATCTCCCATAAGCATAGAGAACACACGATCTGCTTCTGCGCTATCATCAATGGTTACCTGCTTTAGGATGCGCTCTTCTGGGTTCATTGTAGTTTCCCACAACTGATCCGCATTCATTTCACCAAGACCCTTGTAACGCTGTACACCTACACCTTGGCCTGTATCACCACCATATTCAAACTGCAATGCGTCGCGTTGGTCGTCATTCCAAGCATAGGAACTCTTTCCTCCTTTCTTTACCAAATAAAGTGGCGGATTAGCTATGTAAACGTAGCCCAACTCAACCAACTCACGCATGTAACGGAAGAAGAAGGTTAGAATCAATGTAGAGATGTGACTACCGTCCACATCGGCATCAGTCATAATTACAATTTTATGGTACCTCAATTTTGAAAGGTTCAATGCTCTTTCATCCTCTTCAGTGCCCACACTTACACCCAGCGCAGTGTACATATTCTTGATCTCTTCATTTTCAAAAACCTTATGTGAAATAGCTTTTTCAACATTCAGTATTTTACCTCTAAGTGGAAGGATTGCTTGGAAATTACGATCGCGACCTTGTTTAGCAGTACCGCCTGCCGAATCACCCTCAACCAAGAATATTTCACATACTTCTGGATCAGTTTCAGAACAGTCACTTAACTTACCCGGTAAACCCATGGAAGACATGGAGCCCTTGCGCTGAACCATCTCTCTTGCCTTTTTGGCAGCAACACGAGCACGAGCAGCAAGCAATACTTTCTGAACAATAATTTTAGCCTCGTTAGGATGCTCTTCCAAGAAATTGGTCAACATTTCACCAACGAGTTTATCCACTGCACCGCTAACTTCCTTGTTTCCAAGTTTAGTTTTTGTCTGCCCTTCAAACTGTGGTTCCATTACTTTAACTGAGATAACTGCAGTAAGCCCCTCACGAAAATCGTCGCCACTTACCTCCACCTTCTCTTTTGCTAAGAGTCCGCTTTCGTCTGCATATTTCTTTAGGGTACGCGTCAACGCTCTCCTAAAACCAGCAAGGTGTGTACCACCTTCATGCGTATTAATATTGTTGACGTACGAATGAATATTTTCATTGTACGAAGTATTATAGTGCATGGCAACCTCTACCGGAATACCGTCACGCTCACCTTCCATGCACATAACCTGTGGCATGATGGCCTCACGATTGGCATCTATATATTTCACAAACCCAGCAAGGCCGTCTTGAGAGTGGAATAGCTCTGAAATAAACTCACCTTTCTCATCCGTCTCACGTAAGTCTTTGAGCGTAATAGAAATTCCCTTGTTTAAGAACGCCAGCTCGCGCATGCGCTTGGCAAGAATATCGTATTGATAGATTAATTCTTCGAAGATTTCGTCATCTGGTTTAAAGGTAACTATAGTACCTCTGTAATCCGTTGGACCAACCTCACGAGTAGCATACTGCGCTGCGCCCCTAGAAAATTCAACTTCGTGCTTTTTACCATCGCGGTGAACCTCTGCATGAAGCATGGTAGAAAGTGCGTTCACACAACTCACACCAACACCGTGTAAACCACCGGATACTTTGTAAGAATCTTTGTCAAATTTACCTCCAGCATGAAGCACCGTCATTACAACCTCCAGTGTAGATCTTCCGTCTTTAGGGTGTAAGTCTGTTGGAATACCACGACCGTCATCCTTTACAGTAATACTGTTGTCCTCGTTGATAGTGACATAGATATCAGATGCATAACCTGCCAAGGCTTCATCTATAGAATTATCTACTACTTCATACACAAGGTGGTGAAGACCTTTAACACCCACATCACCAATGTACATGGCAGGACGTTTTCTTACTGCTTCTAGACCTTCAAGTATCTGAATGGACCCGCCATCATAGTTCTTCTGCTCTTCGCTCATAACGGTTGCGTTTTCTTGCTTTTTTGCTAACCTAACAAAGATAACTTTCTAGGGTCCATTTCTACCCTTTTATACCATTTTTAGAGGGTGCACTTACCAACATTTTTATTAACACTTTCGGGGCTTACAGCGTAAAAACCACGGTTCAAATGGATTAAAATTGATAGTTCAGCATAAACATGCCTCTTGTGCCCCGAACACCATATCCCTGCCACATCATGTAGGACTGATTTAGTAGGTTGTACCCGCGTAAACTGACGCTCAAATTTTCATTGATTTCATATTCAATAGTAGCACTCCAATCCACATAAGAATCCAACGGAAATGCGGAATAGTTCATGTGACTGTACCGACCGCTTACATAACGAATATTGGAGCCAATGGACAATTCGTTAATGGAGTAATCTATCATAGCACCGATTACCCGGCCTTCTTGACCAAGAAAATCTTCACCGCTGAATGCGTTGAGTTCTGCATAGGTGGATGCAACGAAATACTTTAAGGGAAGATTTAATTCCCCACGAACTCCAGATTTTACCACGTACTCTGCATACACGGCCTTTAAGGCAGGAAGATCAGATCCATGAACATTGGTAAAAACTTGAATTGAATCTCTTTCAAACATTAGTGCATCATTCATAGTCGTTAAGGATCCTTCTACGCGGTATTGTAACTTTCCTACTAAGGCTCCCTGCATCCCAACATATCCCTTATTTGAACCAGAAAGTCTGTATTCTTGATCCATAGTTAAGAAGGGTACCTCAACAATCATACTTTGCAAGGAATTTTGTTTTGAAGAGCCATCCCAACCGCCAAATACTGCGAGCGTTCGATCTAAAAGCTCTGCTTGCAGGTTTATTTTTGGATATACATAATATTCAAATCTGTTATTTGCCAAACCGCTGGTCTGTGTACCAGAAAAATTAAGGCCAAACTCGTAGGTCAGTATTCCCTCTTGACCTCTTGTATAAGGGGCAATAGAAAAATTGTGGTAATTAGACGCGGCTGAATCGGCCCAAGAATTTACCGAAGCATATTGGTATCGTAAATCGAGTAATAGGTCTTGTTTATCCGTATAAATCTCAAATAAATGGTGCGTTTTGGATAGATGTTCGCTGGTCGAGTAACCGCCGTTTGTATAGCGGTAAGCTAATCCACCACTTCTATAAGCAGCGATTACTTTACTAGTTGGATTGGACGTTCGCAACCATTGTTGTGAAATTCCAAATTGCTGTTGCCAATTTCCCGGTGTGCTGTCTGCAAGCACTGGATTGTTGGCGCCGTAATAACTCACATAATCCGCCTTGAGTAAAGCCTGTGTTTTAAAATTGTAGTTTTTTGTAGCCCGCTGAAAATCCGCCAAGATTTCATTCTCATATTGCGACTGTCTACCGTAGCTATTTGGAACTCCACTCAATGAACCTTGATGCAACGCTCGTACACCCCAGACATTTTTCTTACTTCTAGGTGAACTAAGGATGAAGCTCGCGTAGGAACTAGAAAAGTTTCCTCCACCTATACTCACGCGCTGCGTAGGAAGTTTAGGGAGTTTGACCCGACCTAATCGAATAGAAGGTATAGATACCGGAATAAAATCTAGTGCCATTGCCTTGGGGCTAATGCGCACATTCACGGGTAATTTTTCAGAAGTAGTATCTGAAAACGACGGTTGTTCGGATATTTTCTGTGCACTGCGGACCTGAGCTTGGTATTCCTCTACCACCCTTATCTCCACACTCTTGACCTCATCTCCCGATTCTCCTTGGGCGAATGCCATGGTATTGGCGCCAAATAAAATCGCCACAACAGTTACTATTCTTAACGGGAATTTCATACAACTCATTGCTTTATTCATCTAAATCTTCCATCAATTCCTCTTGAAAGTCATCCATAATCAGACTATCAACACCTACAGCATTACTCTCTTCTCTTTCTCGTTGCAATGCCAATTCAGCCTTAAATGCACTTGCTTGATTGGCATATTCTCCAAAATCCGCATTTTCAATAATAAAATCCAGGGTGTAATTGGCTTGAAAATCATCCCTCACACCGGCGTAATTTCTAGCCATCAAAAGAAGAGAGTTCCACCGCCATTTTGGATAGGTGGGTAGGTTTTCAATCATCCAAAACAGTTGTTCATTAGACGCTTCATATTTCTCAATCACATGATCAAATTCAGCCAAATAATACAGAGCTTCCGCCTGAGCTTCACCCTTTATTTCAGCTTTAACCTGGGTATAATACAACTTGGCGTTTGCGCTGTCTTTTAGATCGTATGAACTTCGCGCCGCATTCAACAAGGCCTCTGTTTGCCAATCCGTAGGGAGCGCTTCATCTTGCAGTAAGCTCTCCGCATATTGCATCACTACTGCTGTGTTGCCCAAAGATTTGGCGCATCGCATCAAGCCTAAGCGGGCCCTCCTGCCTTCATCTGCATTACCGACTAAACCCAGCACTTGCTCGTAGTAATAGAAGGCCTTCTCAAAATTTTGCTCCGCGTAATACAGAGAAGCTAAGCGTTCAACGGTTTGTTTTCTGAAACTCAATTCCCCGGACGCAGCTACAAATTCGTAAGCCGATTTGGCAACATCATCTTGTTCCTGATTAAATGCACATTCCGCTAAATAATAATTTGCCGGCACTCTGAAAATGCCATCAGGGAACTTTTCTAAATACTCTTTCATGCCTTTGAGCGTTCCCGAACAATCGCCAAAACTGTAGCGATCGTAGGCACCATTGTATAATGTTGAATCCAATTGACCTTGACCAATATCCGTTCCCGTTAAGGTTTGAATCCAGTCTACGTAGCCAGTTAGTTGATCCAATTCCGCAAATTGAATCTTCGCTAGCCCCAAAGCTTCCCGGCTTTCTGCTGTATTGGGAAAGTCCTCTACAACACTCTTAAACTGCGACAAGGCTTTATGGCCCTTTCCTTGGGTCCTATATATTAATCCAAGGGCAATGTGTGCGTTTTTAATAAATCTAGACTTCGGATAATCATGGATAAATGAAGTAAAAATGGTTTCTGCGTCGTTTTCTTGCCCCATCTTCATATACGTTTCACCTAGCTCAAAGTAAGCGTCCGTGGCATACACAGAATTGGGGTATCGCTTCACTAAACTTTCTAAACTTGAGGCTTTTCGTTGGTTATCTTCTACCAAACCAAAACAGAGGCTTTGCTGGAAAGTAGCGTAGTCAGCATCTGGCACATCACGGCCCAAATAAGTCTCGTAATAGGTAATTGCATTATTGTATTGGCTGGTCATGAAATACGCATCCGCCAATCGCAATTCTGCGTCATTGGCCAATTTGTTGCCCGGGCGTTGTTTATTCAGATAGAGCCTAAAACTAGTTGCCGCCGCCTCAAAGTTTCCTTGCGAAAAATAAGCATACGCCTTATTGTATAAACTTCGCTTGTATTGACTTAGCGTAGCGGAGCCCGGAATCGATTCAAACTTTGACAACTCTCTAAGTGCCCCCTCAAAATCTTTACCCCTGTATGCTATCTCTGCCAACCAGTAATGCGCAAGGGCTGTATGTACATTGTTCAAGGGATATTGTAAAGAGCGTTCAAACATCCTCTTTGCCGCCGGATATTGAATAGCATTAAAATGCTGAACGCCTCTAAAATAAGCTACTTTCTGATACGCACCTTGCATGGTAGGTTGATCTAAACCTGCAGCAGAGATGGATTTCATGGCACTTTCGTAATCCTTGGAATTTAAATAGAGGTTTGCCAAATATTCATTTGCCTCAGCACGGTATTTACTGTTGGGGTATTTCTTCAAAAATTCCTTAAAAATATCCAAGGGCTGCTCAAATGGAGTAGCGCTTGCATAGGCTAGTTTGGCATAATTAAAATATGCGTCCTCTCGCAAGCGTAAATCACTACCACTTTCGCTAGCCTTAAAAAAAGCTCCTTGAGCCTCTGTTTGCTTTCCTGTTTTCAGGTAGCAGTCAGCAAGATGGTAATAAGCACTCTGGCCAAGATCATCTCCTCTATCGTGGATTTTATTAAACGCCTTTATAGCCTCCTCATACCGGTTAGTTTTGTAGAGGACGAAGCCTAATTTATACTGATCTTGAATTTTTAGTTTTCCTCCGAGTTCTTGGTGTTTCTCAAGATATAAGGCAGCTTGTTTCCAGTTTGACTTTTGGTAGTATCCTTCACCTATGAGCTTGGCGACTTCAGCTGCTCTAGAAGCAACAGCCTGAGCAAGTAGGGATTCCCCAACCGCAAGGAGCTTGTCAATTTCTCCTGTCTTGTAATAAATTTGACTGAGGTAATAGGGAACGACGCCTCCAAATTTCTCATCGTTCAAAAGCAATGTAAACTGACTCAAAGCCGTACTGTACTGTTCAGCTTCATAGGCTATATGCCCGTAGTAGTATTGATGGTAATTCTTGTATTCACCCTCGTAACTCAAGCCTTGAAAAAATAGATTTCGGGCCTTATTTAGATCCTTAGTCATCATGTAACTATAGGCAAGCTTAAAATAATATTCGCTCTTATAAGTTTTTGATACATCCGAACCGTCAATTGCTCCCAACCATTGAACCACCTTCTTATATCTCCGATTATTGAAGTAATAATTAGCCGCCGTTACATGTGCTTCTTGCCACCTTGGACTTAACGGATAAGTTTGAGAGAAATAAGTAAGAAAGCTCTCGCTGTTTTCATTCATCAAATACAATGCGCACAGTGCTCTATAAAAACTGCTTTCTTCCTTTATGAAGCTTTGAGTGGGCAGATCCGATTCTAAAAGCTCATCAAAGCCTACCCTTGCAGTAGCATAGAGCCCGTCGTTAAATAATGACCTGCTGGAATTAAATACAGATTCAAAGCCTTTCTCAGCCACAGTTTTCTGGGCAACTACATGGAAGCCAATGAATAAAAAAACAAGCAGAAAAAATCGGGTACGCATATCGTTCTCGTTTATGCTTAAAAATAACCTTTGCATATGGCCCGCTTGGAGCGCATTACCGTGAATTCATCCGAGTTATTCACATCTAAAAAACGCTAGGGCTCATTGGTTTGGTATTTCTTATACCTTTGAATCTTTCGAATACTTTTCTTCAAGCATGGCAACCATTGAATTAAAAAACACCACTATTTTCCAAGGGAATCATTTGGTTTTATCTGATGTAAGCTTCAAAATCAATACCGGTGAATTTGTCTATTTGATTGGCCAAACTGGATCTGGAAAAAGCTCCCTTTTGAAAACGCTTTATGGCGATTTACCTCTAAACGAGGGTACTGGAGAAGTTGCAGGGCATCAACTTAACGGGTTAAAAACAAGTAGCATTCCGGCGCTTCGAAGAGATATTGGAATTGTGTTTCAGGATTTTCAACTACTCAGCGATCGCAGTGTAGAAGCTAATCTTGATTTTGTGTTACGGGCTACTGGATGGAAGGATAAAGCAAAGCGATCTGAACGAATTATAGAAGTGCTTTCCCTTGTGGGTATGCAAAACAAACGACACAAAAGTACTTTTGAAATATCCGGAGGAGAACAGCAGCGCGTTGCTATTGCAAGAGCCTTACTGAATGCTCCAAAGGTGATACTAGCTGACGAACCTACTGGAAATCTAGACCCGAGAACTTCTGAAGAAATCATGTCACTTCTATTGTCACTTGCGGATCAAAATACAGCTATACTAATGGCCACTCATGATTATCAAATGATTCATAAGTATTCCAATAGGACGCTAAAAGTAAGTAGCGGTAAGCTGGAGGACTCTGTAGTTTCTAACGTCTAAGCTTTGAACCCGCAAGAGCATATACTTAGCGTTTGTATTGCCTCTTATGGAGATGATGTACAACCGTTGTTGCATTCCTTATCCGAGTCCAAAAGCAGAGGACTCCCCGACTCTTGGTCTATAGAAATTATTATTTCTGACCAGTTTCAATCCACGCATATTGATGCAGAAAAATGGGAGGTTGAATTTGATTGCACGTATATTCATTACCCTTTAAAAAGTGGGCGAAGCATCAACCGGAATAGTTTAGGTCAAAAGGCGAAAGGAGATTACCTGCTCTTTTTGGATGCCGATGCTCTACCAACGAATCCTACGTTTCTTCAAGATTATTGTCAACGTGCTACATTGGCTGAGGTAATTGTTGGTGGCACTGCATACAAGCCCAACTTCAAGAGTAATAAACTAAGGGTAAAGGTTGGAAAGCTAAAAGAAGAACATTCAGCAGCGGTGAGAGAACGATATCCATACGGCAGTTTTTCCGCCTTCAATTTTTTGATCAGACGGGATATTTTCCTTGAACTTTTATTCAATGAGGATGTCACCGAATACGGTCATGAGGACACCCTATTTGGATTGGAACTTAAATACAGAAACATCGCAATAATGCACATTGACAATCCAGCTTATCACGTGGGCATTGACGAAAACGATGTTTTTATGGATAAAACAACTGCTGCAATTGATGGACTTGCAAAGCTGATTATGGCCGGTAAAATTGATGAAGACATTAAGCTGTTTAGAGTGTACAGAACTGCACAACGTTCAGGTATACATCACGTACTTCGGCTCTTGAACAGCTTGCTTGGAAAAATGCTCAAAAAAGCGCTTAGTACAGGGCATTTACCGGTGTTTTTCTATGATGTATACAAATTCATGCGTCTTTGCAGTCATCCTATAAAAATTGGGCGTAGAATGCCTTAAGAATCTCTTGTTCTTTCTCCCAGTTCAATTCCCTCTGAGCCTTTTTAAGGTTGGACTCGTA
>Ga0129348_1000180_pt1 | contig 21881 bp, 22 predicted proteins | sample CPBDNA_4_FD_94424 | JGI IMG/M metagenome (GOLD analysis project Ga0129348, IMG submission 94424) | Freshwater to marine salinity gradient microbial communities from Chesapeake Bay, USA - CPBay_Sum_27_0.8_DNA | ecosystem: Environmental > Aquatic > Marine > Coastal | place: USA: Chesapeake Bay...
CGAAGATAACAAGGTTTTATGTGCTATTTTTCAACTATGAAACAAAGAATTCCCGCTTTTTTGAAGCCCGGCGATTTGATTGGATTGAGTGCTACTGCTCGATTTGCCACTCAAGAAATGATAGATGCCGCAACGAAACATATTGAAAAAGCCGGATTTAAAGTATACTTTGAACAAGACATTCTTTTGCGCAAAGGCCAAGTGGCAGGTACAGTAGCGCAACGAATCGAATCGTTCGATAAGCTTATACATCACAAAGAGGTTAAGGCCATTTGGAATGTGCGCGGAGGCTACGGCAGTGCAGATATTGTAGATGCAGTAGATTGGCTGGCTCTTCAAAAACAGCCCAAATGGTTAATCGGTTTCTCTGACTTTACTACTTTTTTGCTTCATGCAAATCAATACGGCATTCCTGCAATTCATGCCGCCATGCCCATCAGCTTTAAAAATACCCACAATAAGCACATCAGTGATACGTTCCAAGTCCTTGCTCACGGTCCACAATCTTTGGCATTGAAAGATGAATACGAACCTATAAGAGGCACTCTTCTTGGCGGCAATCTCAGCGTTATTTCCAGCATATACGGTACACCCTCACTTCCGTCTCTAGACGGGGCTGTCCTGGTGCTTGAAGATTTGGATGAATACCATTACCATCTGGATCGAATGTTATTGTCACTCAAGCGCCAAGGAGCATTTAATGGATTAAAAGGGGTGTTATTGGGTCAGTTTTCAGACATTCATGATCATGAAGTACCGTGGGGTACAGCAGTTGAAAAAACATTGAGAAAGCATTTTGATCAACTGCAAATTCCCGTGATCACCAATTTGCCTTTTGGACATACTTCAGAACAATTCCCATTAGTCATTGGTAGTACTGCGGAAGTAACTAAAAACCGCATTGAATTCACCTTGTAGTTGAAAATTTAATCTTACTCACAATTCTTGTCCCACAGCTTCGCAGAAGGGAATCTTTGTGCATGGATTATTTACTTTATGAGCAACATGCTGCTGCGTACATTCAAAATAAAGGCTACGAAATTCTCTTTGAGAATTATAGGAGATCACGCATACAAATTGACGTAGTTGCTCGAAAAGAAAACATCCTTGTGATTATTGAAGTGAAGTACCGGAAGAACGAGGGGCTTCCATGCGAGCTTATTTCTAGAGGACAGATGCAGCGAATCCTCAATGAAGCTGGACCTCTTATGGCGCAGTACCATTGCCTTGAATGGCAGCTCCTCCTCTTCTATTACACAGGCGAAAGTTTAGTGCCACAACTGTTTCCTATTGAATGTTAGTCATTCAATGCTGAAATTAGCAGTAATGGCCTCTAACTGAAGTAACTTTGCTGAAATTATTTCTGCCATGCGCAACAGTAAATCACGACCCAACGGGCCACGTAAAGGAAAGTCAGAGAACAATAATAGATTCGCCAGTGGACCAAAGAAAACTTGGGACAGAGAAGATAGTAGTGAAGGCCCACAACGCGGTGCCCGCCCTGCTAAAAAGTTCCGTGGCGTCCGCAGTAAAACCGCGGAACAGCTCAGTGGCTCTTCGGATAGTGTACGTCTAAATAAGTACTTGTCAAATGCAGGTATATGTTCACGCAGGGAGGCAGATGATTTGATTGGAGCTGGACTCGTATCCGTAAATAATAAGGTAGTCACCTCCATGGGGTATAAAGTGAAACCTTCAGATGTGGTGAAATACAACGGAACTACCTTGAAGACAGATAAGATGCGTTATGTACTCTTAAACAAGCCCAAAGGTTTTCTTGCCTCTATGGATGACCCTAAAGCACGCAAAACAGTTTTTGAACTTGTAGGAAACGCTTGCAACGAAAGAATATATCCGGTTGGACAAATGGAACGCGGTAGCACCGGCGTTTTACTCTTGACCAATGATGCAGATACGGCAAAGCGATTAACCAAAGGAGTAAATAGTGCCGCCAACATTTATCATATTGTGCTTGATAAACCGTTAAGTAAAAAGGAACTAGACACTATTGCAGCGGGAACTGTTTTAGAAGAAGGTCCTGTACCTGTGGAAGAAATTAATTTTACAGACGATAAAAACAAACGTGAAATAGGCATGCGAATTCATGTCAATAAGCCTCGCATTGTTCGACGTCTGTTCGCACATTATGGATTTGAAGTAGAAAAACTGGACAGGGTTTCTTTCGCAGGATTAACTAAAAAGAGATTAAACAGAGGTCAATATAGACACCTTGATGCTAAGGAGGTTGGCTTCTTAAAAATGCGGTAATCAAATGCACAAGGCATTTAAAGTTCTTGGTATAGTCTTCGGGCTTTGCATTCTTCTATTGGGAGGAGCGGCTGGATATTTATACACTCAACAAGATGCTATTATTGCTGGAGGCATAGACAAAATCAACGAACAGCTCAAAGCACCTGTTTCCGTAGAACAGATTGATCTAGATCTTTTAGGAGGATTCCCAAGAGTGCGCATTGCGCTTAACAATGTAAGCATTGAAGATCCATTGCGTAAAGGCGAATTCCTGCTTCAAGCCAAATATGTAGGCCTTGGCATGAATGTACTTTCTGTCATTCAGGGGGATTATATTATAGAAGAATTGAGCCTTGCAGATGGAAGCCTACTCTTATATGACAATGGATCTTTTGCCAATTGGGAACTGCTTGAAACGGAGAACCAAGACGAATCTAAGACTCTAGAATTATCTCTGGTCGAACTGGTACGTCTGCAAGTTGAATATAAAGCGCCCAAAGAAGGAATTGACTATTCCTGCTATGCTAATAGTGCACTATTAACCGGTACTATCAACGACCGTGTAGCTCTAAAAGGACGTGCAGATTTAATCAAAAATGTATTGAATTTAGATGGTGAAACCTGGATAAATGATGGACATCTTAACGGTTCTTTTGCATTCACAAGTGACGATTCTACCTGGAAAATAACCTCTACAGAAATGAAAGTTAATGGTCTTTCGCTTTCCGGAGAAATCCATGATCAAGGAGGAAATTTAGATTTAAAGACAGGAAATCTACTTCCACTTTTATCAAGTCTACCACTATTGACTACAGAAGATATACAGCTGGATGTGTTCAAAAGTGCCGTGCAATGGAATGGAAGCTATGAGGACTGGGAGATTCAACTTCAGCCATCAAAAAGTGCCTTTAACTATAGAGGCATAGCTATTTCGGATTTCTCTTCTACCATCAAAGTGAATTGGAAAGACGTACCTAGCATCAGTATTGAAAATATTTCACTTAAAACCTCTACTGGTACATTGACAGGAAATGCATTATTGAGCGGCGAGTATCCCGTGCTAAATGCTCAAATCGCAGGTGGCTCAAATTTAAGCGAGCTTTTTGCCTTTGTAGAAGTAGAAAGTTTAACGAATCCCATGGGCTTTTGGAATGGGAATAATCTAAAGATTAGACAACGTTTTGATTCTTGGGATGACTTTAACCCAGTAGGTCAAACTTCCTTTGAAGGTAATCTTCAATTAAAAGAAGTTAGTTTCGGGATTAGTGAAAGTACCATAGAGTTTGAAAAGGTGGAAGCTGAACTCGTCGTAGAACAAAATGACATTAAAGTGGAACGCTGTTTTTTAAAAAGCGGACCCAACAATGCTGTTGTGAGTGGAGTAGTTCAAAATGCTTTAGAAGGCAGACCGCAAGTAATTTTGCGTTTAGAAAGTCCTCACATAGACGTGGACCCGCTGCTTTTTTGGGAATTTGAGGACGATGAAGGTTCCGAAGATGATTTTGGTTTTGATTTTCAAGCAGATCTTTACGTTGATCAGTTAAATCTAGGAGAATTCAATGGGAAAGGGTTACGCGGCACCGTATATAACCGCAAAACCACCATCCTGGGACGAAATATGAGATTGGATGGTTGCGGGGGTACTTTTAGGGGTAATTGGGCGCTAGCTGAAGAGACAGAAGGCAGCAGATTCTGGAGTAAAGCCTCTTGTACCACTATTGAATTGGATCAATTACTCAAAAGTTTTGACAGCTTTGATATTGAAGATTTGGATGAAAGCAACCTTAAGGGAAGCGCAAATGCCACCGCTGAAATGACTTTCTATTTTGATTCTGAATGGCTGGTACAATCACAAAAGACTTCCATTGATGTTCAAGCAGAGGTTCGCAACGGAGCCCTTCGTAATTATAGCCCGCTTCAAGAGTTAAGTTCTTTTGTTGATAGAGACGAACTCTCTAGAATTGACTTTCCCTACCTCAAAGGCCCTTTTCAAATTCGTGGAGACACCTTGATTATACCAGAAACGCAAGTGAATAATAGCGCTATTAATTTTTGGGTAAACGGATGGCAAAACTTAGAAACTGATGCTATTGAATACAGCATCCGAATTGGACTGAAAGATTTAGCCCTTCGAGGGAAAAACTCAAACAGAGACCTTGGCCAATGGGTTGCAGAGGCGGAGACAGAGAATCAACCTTATATGAGGCTTCTTGTTGGATGTAATCTAGATGACCCTTGTATTAGCTTGGACAAAAAACAAATTCGCACCTCACTAAAATCCACCCTTAAGCAAGAGAAAGAAGACTTAAAAACACTCTTCAAACGCGATGAAAAAGAAGACGAAGAAAACGACTTAAACAAAGGTAACTTTGAATTACTATGGCCTGAATCAGACAGCCTGAGCATTCATATTACTCCATAGTCTCAGAAAAAAGATCGTCCAATGTTCCCTGCGCTAAAGGATGGTATGATGCCCGGGAGTCCATGTAAATTTTCTTCGCCCATTCTTGCCTTTTCTTATCACCGTCAAGCATGCTTTGGTACATAGGCACTATGAATTTCCTGCGGCCAACACTTCCCAAAAAGCTTTCTACTTTTTCAGTATACATGTTTGCATCATAGCCTTCGAAGTTCGTTTTAAGGATAGCTGAATACCATGCAGCAATTATTTCAGGATTTGGACTTCCCGTAAATCCGTAATTACCATCAGCCAACGCATAATGACCTTCAGAAGCGCCTCCAGCCTCTAATCCTCTAATGTACCTTAACCATTCTTGCGTAGTCCAACGTATGGTTGTTTCTTGCGGTAAGTACACCATGGATTTAACATTATCTGCTTGAGGATCTGCTGAAAGCATCATTCTGACCGCATCGTCTACAACCACAAATCTGTTGGATACCGGGAAAGGACAATTCACCGGCAAACCAGTGCCATAAATCCACTCCTCCACACCTATGCTGTCCCATTGGCCCTGAGTAAGCACCCCTGCCAATTCTTGTAAGAACACCTCTGTAACCATGGTTTTAAACTTGTACTTATCAAAGTAGGATTTTAAAAATTCATCCCACTTTTCACGACCTACAGTATTCTCACACAACCTCAAGAAATGAAAGCCTTTATCATAGGCAATTGCCGTTACACCGTCGTCTGGGTTTTTACCTTTCAAATCTTGCTTCAAACTAGTAGCCGCTACATTTTCTTCCAGCATAACCGCGAGTTCTTTCTGTAGATCGTCATAACTCAAAGCCTCTAGCATGTTAGCGAATTCTACTCCGTATAGCTTTTCCATTATTCGCATTTCAAAGTATACCGTAAAGCCCTCATTAATCCAGAAGTCGTTCCATGTTGCATTGGTTACTAGATTCCCACTCCAACTGTGCGCCAGTTCATGAGCAATAAGACTCACTAAGCTCTGGTCTCCCACAATAACGGTGGGAGTCAAAAATGTCAATCTTGGATTTTCCATTCCGCCAAATGGAAATGAAGGAGGAAGAACAAGCATATCATACCTGCCCCAATAGTAGGGGCCGTACATTTCTTCTGCATCTAGAATCATCTCATCCGTTTGAGCAAATTCATAGGCTGCATTTCTTACCATCTCCGGCTCCGCATACACTCCTGCACGATCACCAATTGGAATAAAAGCCAAATCACCTACTCCTAGTGCCAACAGGTAAGACGGAATGGGTTGAGGCATATTGAATTCATAGATTCCTTGTTCATTTTTCTGTGTAGGATTTGACGCACTCATCAGCGCTAAAGTTTCCTTGGGCACTTTTACCGTTGCCTCATAGGTAAACCGTACCCCTGGCCTGTCTTGACAAGGAATCCAGGTACGCGCCAATATTGCCTGACTCTGGGTGAATAAAAATGGTTGTCGTTTTCCTTGGGTCAATTCCGCCGGATACCATTGAAGCGCCTCCGCCTGAGGTGATGTCTTGTATTGAATCCCAATAATCTGAGCTCCTCCAGCGGGAATCACTAGGGCGGAACCCAACAATTCATCATTTCCTTCTATGGACCAAGCAGAAGATTCTCCGTCTACTAAAACTTTTTCAATCTCTAAATCTTTCACATCAAACACAACGGTATCCGCATGCTCCGGGGACAATACCCATTCTGCAGTCGCAGAAATAACTTTGGCATCAAAATCTACAGATGCCTCCCAATTCAAATGGGTCACCTTTGCATTTTCCTTTGAGTAGCTGTGTGGATCTTCAAAGAGCTCCGCTCGAACAGAGGTGTCTACTGGTTCAACCACTTTACCTGAAACAGAATTAGGTGAATTTTGCGGGGTTTCTTCATTGCTACATGCAGAGAATATAAGTGCTAACACTAAAGAGGTAAGGAAGGAAAAACGTACTTTCATCTTTGATTTTTTCTAATGCAACCAAGTTACCGCAAATGAAACAAAATAGAAGCCTCATAACACGCCTTATCATTTCATCGCTAGCAGTCTTTGTGGCCGGGTGGTTACTTCCAGGTGTTCAAATAGATAACTTTACTTCAGCCATTGGTATTGCCATAGTCTTAGCCTTACTGAATTCAACTCTAAAGCCACTATTGATTCTTATTACCATCCCCATCACTATTTTTAGTTTGGGCTTATTTCTTCTAATAATTAACGCCATAATTATTGGAATTGCAGATCAATGGATAGAGGGACTGCATGTTAAAAGTACTTGGACGGCAATCCTATTTAGTTTTTTGATTTCTACTATTAGTTCTTGGATGTACCGTTGGGGAGACTCCCGCTAATTCAGGAAGCTTTTACCCAATACATGCCCTCGTCAGAAGTATTGTGAAGTTGGCCCGACCTCTTGGTGTATCCGATTTTCTGTATCTCAATGTGCTCAAAGCCTGCTTCTTGAAATAAAGAAACTATTTCCTCTCGAGTGAAATAGTGGAGAAATGCGCGATGTTCACCTGCTGTTCTTCTATAAAATACATCCCCAGGTTCGTAGCCCTGATCCTCCAACCGGTACTTAGCATGTATTCGCTGAATTTCCTCTCCCCATTCAAAAACGTTTCTAAGACAGAATAAGTCGGCAAAAAATACGCCGCCCGGATTGAGGTGTCTCTTGCATTTTTTCAAAACTTCAATTCGATCTTTACGGCTAGTGAGATGTCCAAAAGCATAGAGGTATGTGATACAATCATAGTTTTGATTAAAGTCAAATTCAAGACTAGTGATATCACCGATTTGTGTCTTTAATCCTCGAGCATTACTCTCTTGTATCATATTCTCACTGATATCAACCCCGAAAATCTCAAAATTCTTACCTGTCAATTCTCTAATTTCTATAGGTCTTCTTCCAGTACCGCAACACAAGGCCATATAATCCTGGATGTCCAGCTTCATGAGCTCAACAGCAATAATTCTATTTACTCCTTCTGTGTATTCTTTGCGCCAACGAATATTCAAATCGTTCCCATCATAAACTTCTGCTTGCTCGTCATAATAATGACTCAAAGAGTCAAGTATCTCTGTTTTATGCGGTTTTGGAACAATTGGGCTGATATAATGACTATCGGTTTCCCCAATACCAGAGAACCTAAATGCATTTTCTTGAATCTTTTTAAAATGACCAGGATCTTCGCTATTCCATGAAGCACCAGTGGCTGCGCTAGCTAAAACGCCAATCGCCCCTTCTTCAATATTATAGAGATGCATATCCTCAAAGGAGGATATAGCCGGGTAATATACGTGCAGGCTTATACTCGCCTCTTGCAAGGGATTCTCCAATAAATGAATGGTGCCGTCTGGCTCTTCTACAATTCCTCCAGTGGTGAATTCCGTTACCTCAATTTCTTTCAATACATCCGATTCGTGTCTGTATTCACGATTGATTATTGTTCCAGAAAGCACACGAACCGCTCCGTAGAAACCGTCGTGTTTATGAATGGCACTTTTAGCAAAAGAGGGCCATTTAATTGCCGTTACTTCAAATGGCGCTGTGTGGAGCGGTAGGCGTGAATATGATCCCTTGGGTACTGAAGGAAATTCTAGACTACTAAGAAGTTCTTCTGCGTCAATCTCTTCTAGATACTTCCAAATGTCTTCAATAGTAGGTGCAGCGGCTTGCGGCGATTGTGATGGCATTTCTAGGGTGTTGGTTCCCCGATAAGTTACAAAAAGCCGTTGAAGAAATCACTCCGACAATCGAACCAATTCCCAATTGGCATCTATTTGGAAGATTTTATGGGACATGGATAAAAAATTATCAGTTCGATCGCTCAGATAGAATGTATCCTCTCCCACTTCACTGCTATTCCAATGCTTTGCAACCTGCTCTGCAACAATAGTTGGAGCATCAATCCATTGCACTTCATTTAACAATGCCGTAGCCACATTCTTCAATAGTGGATAGTGCGTACAACCCGGCACAAGCGCTTGAATACCTTCTAATGCTGAGTCGTTTAAATAATGCACCAAGACATCTGAATCAATGCCGGTGCCTAAAAATCCATCCTCAATTAAAGGCACCAATAATGGCGTTGCCAAAGCGCAAAGCGATACTTCGGGATTCTTTTCGGCAAGTTTTAATGAATAAGCTTCACTCCTCACTGTGGCGCGCGTTCCAAGCAGACCCACTTTATCTTTTCCTAGTTGAGCCAAATAATCCACAACTGGGTCAATGACATTAATAAAAGTCAACTCTGGAAATCTACCTTCAAGTACTTTTCCGGCAGAAGCGCTCGCACTATTGCAAGCAATAACTATGAGGTCGCAACCTTGATCTTTAAGAAATTGGACAATTTTGATGCTATAGCCTTGAATCGCAGTATCGCTCTTATCACCGTAAGGAAGGTGCAGGGTATCGCCGTAATAAACTTTTGGTACGCCAGGAAGAACTTTATTTAAAGCGCTTAACACGGTGAGACCACCGAGTCCACTATCAAACAACCCTATTTTCTGAACTCCCTTCATTACCTTTTAGTTCTCATTTTTAAGCCATAAAAACCCCTTGCTAGCATTGCCGGCAAGGGGTTTTCTACGCGTTTTATATCCTAATTATTGGATGCCTAATTCCGCTTTAACGAGTGGCATGATGTCCTCTCCGTTTTCCAAGAAAACCACTACAGCCTTTCCTGTAGAAGAATCAAGGATGTAGGTAAAACTATTAGATTTTGCAACAGCGTTAATGGCCTCTTGAGCCTTCTCAATGATTGGCAACATTAAGTCCATTTGCTTTCTTTGAAGCTCCTGTTGTGCACTTTGATTGAATTGCATAATACGCTGCCCCATTGCTTCAAGCTCTTCTTGTTCTTTTTGAAGACGTAATTGAGTCCAAGTATCAACGTTGGCCTGCGCATTTTGCATTTTTGTCATGTATTCTTCCTGCATGGCTTGAGAATCTCCTTCAAGCTGTTCTTGGTACTTCTGAATTTCAGCGTTGGCTGTTTGCGTCTCAGGCATCACAGCTACCAATTCCTCTACATCAATATGACCAATTTTTTGCTGTGCAACTGCAGTTGCAGCAAAGCCGATTGTCAGGGCAAGTGCGAGTAAAACTCTCTTCATTTCTATTGTATTTATTGCTTTATACTATTTAAAACTTCGTCGCTGTAGTCTTTTTCCTTTTCTACGAAGAGCACTCCACTTTGAGCGCTTTTATCAAGTACCAATTCTAACTTACGTTTTCTAGCTACCTCTTGTACGGCACCAAAAACTTTGTCTTGTATTGGCTGCACCAGCTGGTTCCGCTTAACAAAAAGTTCCCCAGTAGGTCCAAAATATTTTTGTTGTAGAGCAAGAACTTCTGCTTGTTTGTCCAGAATCCCCTTCTCTCTCTTTTCTAATTTTTCTGGTGACAGCAAAATACGTTCGGCATCCAAAGCGTCCTTTAAACTTTCCAACTCACTTTGTAGCGCGCTAACTTCACCTGACCACTGCTCACTCAGTTTGTCTACCTGGCTTTTTGCCTGGGCATATTCCGGCAAGCTTTTCAGTATATAATCTGTATCCACAACGCCATAGCGCTGTGCAAAAGCAGAGCTGCTAATGAAAAAGGTGAATACGATTAAAAGTACTTTAAACTTCATTGCGGCGAAGGTAGCTAATTTTAGAACTGTTGACCAATGATAAAGTGCGTTTGCCAGCCACTAGAAGTAACGCCTGTAGGTTCTGGGTCAAAACCATAACCTATATCCACTCCCATTAAACCAAACATTGGCATAAAAATTCGTATTCCGGCACCTGCACTTCTCTTGAGGTTAAACGCGCGGTAATCCCAAAAATTATCATAATTGTTTCCCGCTTCTAGGAATACTAGTGGGAACACCTGGGCGCTCGGTGTATTTGCAATGATGTAGCGGGCTTCAAGAATATACTTGTTGTAAAGCGCGCCACCACCAGCCGGCGTTATAGAGTTATTTTGGTATCCACGCAGACCTATGATCTCACGCCCGTCAATAACAAAGTTGGTTAAGCCGTCGCCACCCACATAAAATCGCTCAAAAGGCGGAAGTCCTAAATCTTTATTGTAGCTGCCTAAGAATCCAAATTCCCCGTGTGTCCGAATCACAAACTTTGAAGTAATTGGTGCAAACCAATCCGCATTTAATTTCCATTTGTGATACTCTACCAATCTAAAGCGCTCTTCAGAAGAAATATTTTTATAGTCAATATCACTGAACAAACTGAACGGTGGTGTAAGCTCTGCAGCAAAGTTGATTTGAGAACCTCGTGTTGGGAAAATAGGAACGTCTGTATTGTTTCTACCCAAGGTAAACTTGTAATTCACATTATTTGAGGTTCCCTTGGTGTAGTTTAAGAAGCCCGTTGGATAATTGTCCAAATTAAATCTTCTAAACTCAATTCCTTGGTACAAAGTGAAGTAATCATCTGGCCACTTGAGACGCTGGCCTAATCCAAAATTAACCCCTGTAATGTATAGACTTTGACGGTTTGGGTTGGAACGTTCTACCCCATTGGATTGCACATTGTGATATAGTGTTGCCGTGAAACTATTTGGTTTTCTTCCGCCTAACCAAGGTTCTGTGAAAGATGCATTATAGCTCTGGAAGTATAGCCCATTAGATTGTGCTCTAATGTTAATGGTCTGACCGTCACCCGTAGGCAATGGCTGCCAAGAGCGTTTATTTCGAATGTTTCGGGCAGAAAAGTTATTGAAATTTAAACCCAAGGTTCCAACTACTCTACCGGCACCCCAACCGCCTTGAAGTTCCAATTGAGAGGTAGATCTTTCCACCACTGAATATTCCAAGTCAACGGTTCCAGTCTGCGGATCTGGCACTGGATTAACTCCAATTTGTTGCTGATCAAAATACCCTAATTGAGAAAGTTCACGGATCGTACGTTGAATCATTGCCTTAGAAAATAAATCACCCGGCTTGGTTCTGAGCTCCCGGTAAATCACATGATCATTGGTACGCTCATTACCACTAATACTTACTTTTCGGATAGTTGCTTGACGTCCTTCTTGGATACGGATTTCAATATCTATAGTGTCATTGTTTACGCTTTTCTCAATAGGAACAACCTGAGAAAACAAGTAACCGTTATTTAAGTAAATTGATGCGACATCATTGCCGTTGGGATCAAAGCTCACACGTTCTGTCAATTCCTGAGAATCATAGATATCACCTCGATTGATGCGAAGAATAGAGGTCAAGAGTTCCGTTTCATACTTTGTATTTCCAATAAAGGTGATGTCTCCAAAATAATATTTCCGACCTTCTTCAATGTTGATTTCAATTTGAACAAGTTCCTCAGAAGACGGGTATACTGTATCGCTTACAATACGCGCATCACGGTATCCAAGTGTATTGTACTTGGCAACAATAGAACGCAAATCCTCTCGGTATTCTTTCTTCTTAAGCTTAGATGATTTCAGTAATGCTTTCCCCTTTACTTTAGTGTTTTTCATGGCCTTACGCAGCACCTTTTCACTTACCGCAACATTGCCCGTAAACACAATTTCTCCAATTTTTACCCGACTACCCGGTTGAATCTTGAACCCCAAAATAACGGCGTTATTGTAGGTGGTATCTACTTTTTCTAAAACCTCAACTTCCGCATTCAAAAACCCTTTGTCATAGAAATACTTTTTGATTTTATTGCGGCTCATCACCTTCAGGTTTTCATTGACCACTTTTCCAGCTCTTAGGTCTAAATCTTCTCTAATGTCATCTTTCCAAGCTTTCTTAAGACCGGTCATGTAGTACTTACTCAATTTTGGCAGGGCTACCAACTGAATATCCAAATACACCTTTTTACCTACTTTATTTACCACCTTGAAGGTGATGTCTTCAAAGAGTTTTTGACGCCAAAGGGTACGAATTGCATCAGAAATTTTCTCATCTGGAAACTGAATGTCATCACCAACACGCAGATTCGTCAGCATAATGACCACATTTGGATCTAAAGAACCGGCACCCGTGACTGTGATACCTGCTAATTCATAATTAATTCCTGGGATGAGATTGAAATCACTGCCTGTAGTGACTTGAGCTTTGGCCGCAAATGTGGAGATGACCGATAGTAGAATGGCCAAAAATGTTTTCTTCATGTTCTTACTTCACAGTTAGCTGTTCAGAAGTCTGCCCGAAGCGACGTTCTCTTTTTTGAAACGTAGCAATAGCTTCGTACAGCCCCTCAGCATCAAAATCAGGCCAGAGGACTGGAGTGAAATAAAACTCTGCGTAGGCCAGTTGCCATAGCAAGTAGTTGCTTATTCTTTGTTCTCCTGAAGTACGTACGAGAAGGTCCGGATGTGGCATACCTGCGGTAAACAAGTGTTGCTCAATATGCTCCTCTGTAATACTTTCTGGTTTCAAGTCACCTGATGCCACTTGTTTAGCGACTTCGCGAATAGCTTGAACCATTTCGTCCTGCGAGCCGTAGCTCAATGCAAGAGTCAAAGTTAACCCATCATTGCTTGATGTGGCATTAATTACAGAGATTAACTTTTTATTTGCTTTTTCCGGCAGCGAACCAATATTTCCTATGGCATTCAGGCGAACATTGTTCTTCTGCAGAACAGGTAATTCCTTTTCTAATGCATTCATAAGAATGTTCATGAGTCCATCTACTTCCGCTTTTGGTCGATTCCAATTCTCTGTTGAAAAAGCATATACTGTTAAGTAGCCTAAGCCAAGCTCAGCAGAAGCTGTGGTTATGCGTCTCAACGCCTCTACTCCAACTTCATGACCTCGGACTCGCGTCATAAAACCTTGCTTTTTAGCCCAGCGACCATTTCCGTCCATGATCACCGCAATGTGGTTAGGCATGTTGCTAGGATCAAGACCTACTTCAAGTCTTTTGTCTATGTAAACCTTAGAATTCGCGACAGCGTTCATTGCGTGGATTCAGATTATAAAATAAAGTTACTGCTGCAAAAATAGACCAATCCTTTGTATTGGCATTACCTCTTGCAAGTCCGCTTGTATAAGGCACATTACCTGGGTTTGCGAAGTAAGCAGCCATTGTACTTCTCTCCTCTGCTAGGTCTGAAGCATCCACATAATCGCCAGAAGTGTCGTCCAGGTAATCCGAACCGTAACTTCTCCATCCAACTTCTGCCGTCATGCTGATATCTCTTCCTAAAGATCTTCTAAAACCCATTCCCATGGGTACTGTTAATGTGGTGGTACCGTAAAAAAGCTGACTTGATAATGCTGTTTGTTGCCCCTCTGTCCCCAATGGTCTAAGGTCTACCCATTGATCGTCGTAAATTCCTTGCGGATTATATCCTGTTAGTCCAATTCCACCGAAGATGTAGAAACTCTGTTTTTTCTTACTTCCAGTTGCGTACGGCCAAAAGTTAAATTCGGTCATCAAAGCAAATTCATTGATTTCCGTTCTAAAATCAATTCCTCTGTTACTTTTAAAATCGTCTTTTGCCCAAGAATCACTGCTTCCTAAATATCCTCTTGAATAATTGAATCGAGTACTCCAATGCCAATTAAACTGGCGTCTCAGCGTTATTGTGCCTATGGGCTGGTTGGGAAGTATTCCTCGTATTCCTTCCGCATTTAGTGCCACTGCACCCACGTCACCGTGAAAAACAGAACCCCCTCCTCCAAAGCCTAATTCGTAGTATTGGGCGCGCATACTGATGGACAGTGTGAACATTAAAATAAGAAGTATATACCGTTTCATTAGTTTCTAAAGTCGCGTCCCCAGCTGAGTTTATTTCGCATGGTTGAAGGAAAATCTTGCAGTTCTGTCTGCACTAAAGCAATTCTAAAATCTGCCTTTTGGATGAGCAGTTCAGTATCAGAAGTAAAACTGTGCATTCGACTGTCTAAAGAAGCTAAAAATTCATTCTCACGGCTTTCCACCTGCATTCTCAACGTGTTGCTATCGTTGATAACGAATGGTCTCATTGTTAAATTGTGAGGGGCTATAGGCGTTAGGACAAAATTATCGCTATTGGGCATAATTATGGGGCCACCACAACTCAAACTATAACCCGTTGAACCCGTGGGCGTAGAAACAATAAGTCCATCTGCCCAATAACTATTGAGGTAATTACCGTTCAAATAAGTGTGCACGGTAATCATGCTGGTAGTTTCCTTTCGAGCAAGGGTAATTTCATTCAATGCGAAATTGGGCTTCAATAATTTGTTGCAGGAAGTTTTGACCTGTAACAGCGTTCTAAAGTCTAATTGGAATCTACCGGTAAACAGCGCATCAAGTGAGCTTTCAATATTGCTCTTTGCCACGTTTGCCAAAAAGCCTAATCGGCCCATATTAATTCCTAAAATAGGGATGTCTTTGCTTTGGATTAAAACCGTAGCATCCAATATGGTTCCATCTCCGCCTAAGCTGATCAAGAAATCAGGATCAAAATCCTTTAGCTCCTCTTCGTTTGCGTAAACCAAATATTCTAAGTTTTCAAACTCTTCCTGTTTAATCTGTTCTACCGCATCTTTCAAAGGGCTATAAACTCCTATCTGTACCGTCTCTTCATGGAGTTTTTCCAGCACAACCTCTATATAAGGTAAATTCTGAGTCTTGGGCTCACGGCCAAATAGAGCAATTCTCATCAGTACTTCAAATAGTTCATTAAATGGTTGTATCGTTCTTGATAATCAAGTTCAAAGGTAGCATCTCCGAAAATACCGTCTAAACGATAACCGTAACGCTCAAGACTTTGCACTATTGAAGTGCTGTTTTCTACATTGAGCTTAATGACCAACTTTACTTCATTGGGAACATCCGGGGTTAGCATCCAAAGCCCTAAAATCTTGGCATCATTCTGTTCCACGACATTTGAAATGGTAATCATAGAATATTGCGGCTGATCCACGCTTAAGGTCAAAATAGCCCCAACCTGCATCAGCGTTGGAGTTTCTCTAAAGAATTCAAAAACATCTGACAGTAGGTAGGCACTTTTGTATTGGCCATCCGTATCAACAATAGGCAATGAAGTTAACCTGTAATTTACCACTACCGCTAGTATGTCAAAGTAATGGGCATCTGGGGAAACAAAATGGGCATTTGCAGGGTTCAGTACTTTGGACACGGGAGCGTTATCGTCACCAAATTCCAACAAAACATCTTCACTAACAAGTCCCATGTATACTCCTTCAGCATTGACTACCGGGAAATCACTCACCTTCATTTCATCCATTTTGTCAATGGCTTCAATGATGCTTGTTTCCGGACTCAGCGGTGCAAAGGGTTCTAGATGGATGGATTGTTTCTTCATTCTTTAACAAACATAGGCCTTTTCTTTAGCTTTGTACCCATGAACGAACCCACAAAACTCAGTGTAAACATCAATAAAATAGCCACGTTGCGAAACGCTCGTGGTGGAGATGTTCCCAACGTGTTAAAAACCGCTCTTGATTGTGAAAAATTTGGCGCGCAAGGCATCACTGTCCACCCTAGACCGGATCAACGCCATATTCGCTACTCTGATGTGGCTGAATTAGCCCCCGCAGTGACCACTGAATTCAATATTGAAGGATATCCAAACTCAGCATTCATTGACCTTGTATTGCAAAATAAACCTGACCAAGTAACACTCGTTCCTGATCCTCCTGGAGTCCTAACGTCCAATGCAGGTTGGAATACTATTGAAAATGAGGGCCTGCTCAAAGAGGTCATAGCCGTCTTCAAACAGGCTGGAATTCGTACGAGTATATTCATTGAAACCAATCTAGAACTTATTGACGGTGCTAAAACGGTGGGTGCCGACCGTATTGAATTGTATACTGAAGAATATGCTCTGAAATATGTAGAAGATGCTTCAGGTGCCATTGAGCCATACAAGATTGCGGCAATGCATGCCAAAGGAATTGGCTTAGGAGTCAATGCCGGACACGACCTTAATCTTGAAAACTTATCTTTTTTCGCTGAGCAATTGTTCGGCAATCTAGACGAAGTCAGCATTGGTCATGCGTTAATTGCAGACGCACTCTACCTTGGCTTACACAACACCATACAACAATACCTGAATTGTTTGAACCCAATCTCATGGAAGTAGTCCCCCTCTTTTCAAAAATCTACGGTGAAGGCCGACCTCTAATTATACTTCATGGGTTATTTGGAATGGGCGATAATTGGACAACTCACGCGAAAATTATAGCGAATAACGGATGGCAAGTTCACGCTGTAGATCAAAGGAATCACGGACGCAGCCCGCACCATGAGCAACATAATTATGATGCTTTAGCTGCTGATTTAGAACAATATATTGAAAATCAAAAGCTTGAAAACGTAGTACTATTGGGCCACAGTATGGGAGGAAAGACTGTGATGAATTTTGCGGTTCGCAATCCACACTTGGTGGCTGCATTGATTGTAGTAGATATTGCACCTAAGGCATACCCAATACATCATGATGCTTACATTGAGGCAATGAAAAGTGTGGACTTTAATACTGCCAAGAGCAGAAAAGATGTGGAAGCTGTATTGAGTAAAACTTTGAGCAGTCCTGGCATCATTCAATTCTTTATGAAGAGCCTGTATTGGAAGACCAAAGAAGAATTGTCTTGGCGTTTCAATTTATTGGGGCTGGAATCTGAATTGCATCAAGTGGGCGAAGCTCTTGAGTTTGGTTATTATCACGGCCCTACCTTGTTCGTAGCCGGTGGCATGAGCGGCTACATAGAAGAGCGGGATGAAGCCAACATTCACGAGCATTTCCCAAATGCTACAGTACAAACAATAGATAGTGCAGGGCATTGGGTGCATGCAGAAGCGCGGGAAGCATTTGCGACTTGTATAGCCGATTTCTTAGCTACCCTTTAAAAATCAGAAACTGATTTCAAGGTAAAAGTCAAAAAGGTTTTTACACCGGTCCTTTGAACAAGCATTTCATCAACGTCTGGCTTGGACAAGGCCTGCCACGCATCGTTACTAAAAGCGTATTTTTCTAACGGTTGTGTGAACAGACCTCTATCTAATTTTGAATTGCCATTGGCGTCTTCATAAATCTGAACAGCGAAGCGTTCACCAACATCAACAGCAATTTCATACACTGTATGTTCGTCTTGCACGTCAATGTAGCCGGCCGTTATAGATACTTCATCAAAATTCAAAACTTCATAAGCTATACGAGCAGGATATTTGGAAGCGCCTTGAAATTTCATGGCTATCTCATGGCTTTGTCCTAAGGCAAAGTTTGCAGCTAATGCAAAACATAAAGAAAAGACTGTTCGTATCACGGTTCCTTAGTTGATTGAATACCTTTTCTAGCAAGAACCGCCCCATTCTCTTTGAGTGAATCCAACACCTTTTCGTAAATAGGAATAAATAAATCTGGTTCACTATTATAAAATGAAAAACTACGTTTGAATGTTTCCTCTGTGATGTTGTATTTCTCGTAGATTTTGGCGTAGTAATCTTCAATATCATTGGTGTCCCCTAATATCAAAGTCCCGTTTCTGGCGCCCTCCACAATATGAACATCTACTAAGATTGGAATCATCTGCTCCGCTGAAATGACCTCCTTAGGCACATGAATCTCGCTTTCACCGCAGGAAGTAATAATAAGAAGTACTATGATTCCAAACTTTCTCATCAGTTTCTGTTGAACAATAAACGTTTTCCAAGCTGACTTTCATCAAATTGGCCGTCTTTATAGGCCAAATGTCCATTGACAAATGTATGAGTCACCTTGCTTTTCATGACCGTTCCTTCAAAGGGAGACCAACCACATTTGTACAAAATATTATCCTTGCTGACTTTCCATGGTCTATTTGGCTCTAGTAACACAATATCTGCATAATACCCCTCACGAATAAATCCGCGACCTTCTAAACTGAATAGAATTGCCGGGTTATGACACATTTTCTCAATCATTGTTTCTATGGTCCAAGTACCGTTGTGAACATGCTCCATCATAGCTGTAAGCGCATGCTGAACCAGAGGTCCGCCAGAGGGAGCCGACAGGTATTTGTTGTTCTTTTCTTCCAAGGTATGCGGTGCATGATCCGTAGCAACAACATCTATTCGACCGTCAAGAAGTGCCTTCCATAGCCCGGATCTATCCTCTGCTGTCTTCACCGCTGGATTCCATTTTATTAGAGAACCTTTACTATCATATTGGCTGTCATCAAACCATAAATGATGCACACAGACCTCTGATGTAATTCGTTTTGAAGCCAATGGCTTTTTATTGGAAAACAATTCTGTTTCCTTCGCTGTGGAAAGGTGAAATACATGCAGTTTAGAATTGTATTTCTTGGCCAATTTCACTGCTGTACTGGAACTTAAGTAACATGCTTTTTCACTGCGAATCAAAGGATGCATGGACATAGGTATATCCTCTCCATATTGCGCCTGGGCCTTCTCTAAATTGGTACGAATCGTTTGTTCATCCTCGCAATGCGTGATTAACTGGTGATCCAATTGAAAAATTTCTTCTAATGTTTTCTGTTGGTCCACAAGCATATTGCCCGTTGAAGAACCCATAAATACCTTGATGGCCGCAACATCCTGCTTACTAACTCTTTTGAGTTCCTCTAAATTATCGTTCGTAGCGCCCATGTTGAAGCTGAAATTGGCTAACGACACCATTGCTGCACGTTCGTATTTTCTTTCTAACTCAACTATAGTGGTTGCCGCCGGTTTGGTATTCGGCTGCTCCATGTAGCTCGTAATTCCACCAGCTACAGCTGCTCGGCTCTCTGAATAGATGTCTCCTTTATGGGTAAGACCTGGTTCTCTAAAATGCACCTGATCATCAATAATCCCAGGAATCAAGTATTTGCCCTCTGCATCAATGACATTAATATTGGAGGATTTCGGTCCAATGCTGGAATCAACTTTGGCGATTTTACCTTCTTCGATTAATAGGTCACCTTCGACAACTTTACCCTCGTTTACTATTCGGGCATTTTTAATCAAGTAGGACTTGTTCATATATATTGGTTGGGGTTGGGTTTAAGCTTTGGTAAAGAAGCTTCGTAGTTTCAATTTGATAACACCAAAAATGGCTTCTTTGATTATGCCACTTGACATTTTACTTTCACCTTCTGTGCGATCGGTAAAAATAACAGGTACTTCAACCACGTCTATTCCCTTGCGCCAAGCTGTAAACTTCATTTCTATTTGAAACGCATATCCAACGAATTGAATATTAGAAAAATCAATAGACTCTAATGTTGAACGTCTGTAGCACTTAAAACCGGCTGTAGAATCTTGAATGGGCATTCCAGTAATAAAGCGAACATAAACACTCGCAAAATAACTGAGTAACACCCTGCTCATAGGCCAATTTACCACATTAACGCCTTTCACATAGCGAGAGCCAATAGCCACACCGGCACCTCTCTCACAAGCTTCTTGCAATCTAGGCAGGTCTTCTGGGTTGTGCGAGAAATCACAATCCATCTCAAAAATATAGTCGTAATCCCTTGCCAAGGCCCATTTAAATCCATGGATATAAGCAGTACCCAAGCCAAGCTTCCCTGTGCGTTCCTCTATGTGAATACGGCCCTTGTGCTGAGACATTTTTTCCCGCACTTTTTCTGCAGTTCCATCTGGAGAACCATCATCAACAATAAGCACATCAAAGGGACGTTCCAATGACATAACGGTATCCAACATCCTTTCGATGTTTTCGATTTCGTTGTATGTTGGAATAATTACGAGGCTTTCAGGCATAACACAAATGTAGCAAAGAAACCACTAGATTAGAGGTATGAAATGGGATGTATATACAGGTAAACAATGGTGGAAGGCCGCACTTATACTATTCGGGGTAATTATAGGTATTGTATCATTATTGTATACAGAGACTTTCCTCAAGGAATTACGGGCAGAGGAAGAACGTAAAATAGTGCTTTGGGCAAAGGCTATTGAAGCTGTTTTTTTATCTGAAGACGACACCGATTTAGCCTTTTATTCTCAAATTATACAAGACAATAAAACCATTCCTGTTTTACTTGTAAACGACGAAGGGGAAATAATTGCACATCGCAACTTGGATGTTCCCGAATCCAATCCGGATAGATACCTAAAAAGAAAACTCGAAGAGTTCAAGGAAAGTGGTCAGATGCTTGAGAATCCCTATTTAGATGGAAAGACCAATTATTTATACTACAAAGGTTCCTCCCTTTTGAGCAAATTAAGGATTTATCCGTTGTTGCTACTTGGAGTAATTTCCGTGTATATGCTCATTAGCTATATGGCATTCTCTAATGCAAGAAGAAGTGAGCAAAATAAAGTTTGGACGGGGATGGCTAGAGAAACGGCACATCAAATAGGAACCCCTTTGAGTGCATTATTAGGTTGGATCACATTTCTAAAAGACAAATATCCCGCTGAAATCGCCTTCAATGAAATGGAGCGTGATGTGGATAGACTCACATCAATTACCGAGCGGTTTAGTAAAATCGGCTCACAACCAGAAATGACCGATCAAGACCTTAGCGAAACACTTGTTCATGCTTTAGATTACATGATGAATCGATTAGGGAAAAGCATCGAGCTTACTTCTAACATTGCGCCAGACCTTCAAGGATTACACAATCCGCAACTCATTTCTTGGGTTTTGGAAAATTTAATCACCAATGCTACGGATGCTATCCAAGGAAAAGGCACCATACACGTAGATGCACAACTTCAAGGAACCAATATTGTAATATTAGTCAAAGACGACGGAAAGGGGATACCCAATAAAATTCAAAGAAGGATATTCAATCCCGGTTATAGTACAAAAAGCAGAGGTTGGGGCCTTGGCTTGAGTTTGGCCAAAAGAATTGTTGACGAATACCACAACGGCTCCATCTCACTCATAGAAAGTCAAGTGGAGCAGGGCGCTACATTCAAAATCACCCTTCCCTCTGTTCTGTAATGAATAGTAGTATCTATTTTCATATCCCCTATTGCAAACAGGCCTGCACCTACTGTGACTTTCATTTTTCCACCAATTTGAACACCAAAGAACAGGTGGTTAATTTCATGTTAGATGAGCTTGTACAACAAAGCAGTGTATTGCCATGGAATGAAACTGAAATTAGCAGCATTTACTTTGGAGGCGGTACGCCGAGTCTTTTGGATTATGACCAAATTCAACGATTTATTCAAGTAGAACAGCGGCACTTTAAATGGTCTAAAAACCACGTGGAAATTACCCTTGAAGCCAACCCTGATGACATCACTCCAACCAATCTGAGTCAATGGTTTTCTGCAGGAATTAATCGA
>Ga0129348_1000182_pt1 | contig 21796 bp, 19 predicted proteins | sample CPBDNA_4_FD_94424 | JGI IMG/M metagenome (GOLD analysis project Ga0129348, IMG submission 94424) | Freshwater to marine salinity gradient microbial communities from Chesapeake Bay, USA - CPBay_Sum_27_0.8_DNA | ecosystem: Environmental > Aquatic > Marine > Coastal | place: USA: Chesapeake Bay...
GGAAGCTCAGCACGGTGGCCCGGTGCCGGGAATCGACCAGCTGGTTGAGGTAGTGGCTCTGCAGGAACATCAGCAGCCGCATCGAGAGCGAAAGCAGCATGAAGAAACCGACGCCCCACCAGGGAATCAGCAGGGCGGTGCCGGCCAGGCCCAGGCTGACCGACCCCACCAGGAGCCAGAAGTTGGCCCGAGGAGACCGGGCCGTCGCCAGCCGCCGCATCGGGCCCGCGGCCACCAGCCCGATCACCGCCGTGCCTCCGCTGATGATCCCAAAGAGAAGCTCCGGGATCCCGATCCGGGTGTAGAGCTGACTGGAGACGACCAGCAACTGCCGGATCGGCTGGTCGAAGAGCACGCCGGCGGCGATCACCACCAAGACCGTCGGATTCGCGAGAATCCAGCCGCCGGTGCGGATCGTCTGCCGGAAGGGCTCGAGAAGGCCACCGCTGGAGGCCGGCCGGTCTGCGGCCGGTTCCCGCATCGCCAGCGTGACGGCGACCGCGCCGCAGGCGGAGAAGAAGGTGAGCCAGACTGGCAGCCGGAAGGTGTCCGCGGCGGTGAAGTCTGGCGACCGGCCGAGCCAGGCGGCCAGCGTGTTGAACAGGTCGGGCGAGTAGACGAGGCTCCCGGTGATCATCGCCACGATAGTGGCCAGGCCGCCGAACCGCATCAGCCGTTCGAGCACCCGTGGCCAGTCTCGCTCGCGGCCGGCTGCCTTGAGCGAGTCGAAGGCGAGCGCCTCGTCGGCCCCCGAGGCGAAGGCCTCAGCGGCACCGCTCAGAACCCGATTGAGGATGAGGGCGGGCACGACCCAGACCGACCCGACGGGAACCACCGCCAGGAGCAGCATCTCGATGGCCATCATGATCGCCGCAGCCAGCAGCAGCACCTTGCGGCCAACGAGATCGGCCAGGGCCCCCGAGGGCACCTCGAGGACCACGATCACCACCGCCCAGACGGCATTGAGCAGCCCGAACTGCTCGAGGGTGATGCCGTACCGCAGGAACATCACCATGAAGACCGGGTAGTAGAACCGGATGTTGAACAGGATCCGGAAGGCGACAAACAGCCGCACATTGCGGTCAGCGAGGGCTCCGGCGGCAGTCTCAGGCATGAGCGGGGCTGGGGTTCTGGTTTGGGTGGGGTGATTATCGCACGACGTGGCATCGATTGGATGAACGCCCGCAGGGAATACGGGTTCGCGAGGGGGTGGCCGTGCCGGGGAGCCGGCGTTGCTGGCCGAGCGAAGCCATGGATGGCCAGAGCGAGGCCAGCATCGAGCGAGCGGAGGCTAGGCGGGCACCGATCCGCCGGAGGCGGATTGGTCGCGACATGAGCGTCCGAGCGACACGGCATGGCCACCCCCGAGCCTGCGCGAGTTGAACCTCCCCGGGCTCGCGCCAGGGGGCTTCGAGGGGACGGGTCAGCATGGTGGGAGGAGGGAGCGGGAGTCGACGGATGCCCCGTTTTCGGTGATTCCGGCCGCCCCCCTTGGGTTTGCGTCTTCCGCAGGTAGACTACGGGACTCCCAAGTGGGCCTTTTTTGGCTGCGCTGCGCGGTCTCCGCGTGGCTGATCAGGCGGATGGCTCGCGATGAAAGCGTTTTCCGACCGTTGAGCAGACATTCCTAGACCAGAGGACTTCGACCGTGGCAGTGGCGATTCGAATGAAGCGGATGGGGCGCACCCACCGCGAGTTCTACCGGATTTGTGCGACCGACCGTCGCAGCCCGCGAGATGGCCGGGTGATCGAAGAACTCGGCACCTATGACCCGCACGTGCCCGAGACTGACGCCCGCTGCAGCCTCAACGCGGAGCGGGTCGACTACTGGCTCTCCGTCGGCGCGCAGCCGAGCGATGCGGTACGGGTCCTGATCAAGAAATACGGCACCAACGGCACCCATCTCAAGGAGATGGAAGAAGCCCGCGAGCGGCTCAAGATGCCCAGGCAGATTCCGGACGTCGGGCCACCGGCCTTTGTTCCCAAGGAACCAGAGCCCGAGGCCCCGCCTGCTGCCGAAGGCGAAGCCGCCGAACCGGCTGAGGCTGCGTCGACTGAGCAGGCCGAAACCGCCGCTGCGGAGCAGCCCGAAGCCGCCGCGAAATCGGAGTCGGCGGAAGGCACGCCGTCGGGCGAGGCCGCTGCCGAGGCCACGCCGGTTGAAGAGCCAGCTGCCGAGCCGGCTTCGGAGGGGACCACCGAGGAGGCCAAGAGCGAGTAGGCCTGCCGCCGGCTTTCGTCAGCCCGGCTCGGCCACGGGAGCGTGGCCCTTACCGCCAGCCAGCCATGCGGATCGATATCCTGACGCTCTTCCCGGAGATGTTCACAGGCTTCCTTGAAGGAAGCCTGTTGGGCGCTGCGCGACGAGACGGGCTGATCGACGTCCGCCTCGTTGACATTCGTGATTTCGCGGACGGCCCTCACCGTCAGGTCGACGACCGTCCCTATGGAGGCGGCCCCGGCATGCTCCTCATGCCTGGCCCGGTGGTCTCCTGCATCGAAGCGACGCAAACCAATGGCGACCCGGCGGGGCATGTCATCATGCTCACCCCCGGGGGTCGCCGGCTCGATCAGCCGCTGGTCGAGGAGTTGGCCAGCCGGAAGCGGCTCCTCCTGGTCTGTGGACGGTACGAGGGCTTCGATGCCCGGGTCCGAGAGACGGTCGGGGCCGAGGAAATCTCAATCGGTGACTATGTCCTCTCCGGCGGCGAGGTCGCCGCGATGGTGGTAGTCGAGGCCGTCGCCCGCCTGATCCCCGGGGTGCTCGGAGATGACCAGAGCGCCAGCCAGGATTCCTTCTCCGGCGACGACCGGCTCGTGGAGGGCCCTCAATACACCCGGCCGCGTGAGTTCCGCGGCCTGCACGTGCCCGAGGTGCTGCTCTCGGGCGACCACCGGCGGATTGCAGCCTGGCGGCACGAGCAGGCTCTGGCCGCGACCCGCCGGCGATCCACCGTCACCCCAACGCCGGGCCTCGCCCGGAGGAGCAACCCGTGAGTAACAAAATTCTCGCCGCCGTCGAGGCCTCGAGCCTCAAGCCGGAAGTGCCGTCCTTTGACATCGGTGACACTGTCGATGTTCACACCCGAATCCTCGAAGGCGACAAGGAACGGATTCAGATCTTCAACGGCGTGGTGATTGCCAAGGCCGGCTCAGGCAGCCGGGAGACCTTTACCGTCCGGCGGATTGTCGCCGGCGAAGGAGTGGAGCGGAAGTTTCCGGTTCATTCTCCGAAGATCTCCACGATCGAGGTCAAGCGGTCGGGCGTCGCCCGCCGTGCCAAGCTCTATTACCTCCGCGACCGGTCCGGCAAAGCGACCCGCCTCAAGGAGAAGCGGGAAGATGTTGGTGGCGGCAGCGAAGGGAAGGGTCGGGGCCGCAAGAAGGCGGCCGCCAAGGCCTGACGGGGCCCGCCATGCCCTCGTCACGGGATGAACTGGGACGGCGGGCCGAGGACGAGGCTGTTCGCCACCTCAAACGGCAGGGCTACCGAATCGTCGGTCGCCGGGAGCGAATATTTCGAGGCGACATCGACATCGTTGCCCTCGACGGCCGGACGGTGGTCTTTGTCGAGGTTCGCTCCCGATCGGACACGGCCCATGGTCATCCCGCCGAGACCGTCGGCCCCGCCAAGCAGCGGCGAATCGCGGAACTGGCTGCTGCCTACATTCGCCGCCACCGGCTGGAAGACGAGAGCGTCCGGATCGATGTGGTCGCAGTGACCTTCAATGCCGCTGCCGCTCCCACGGTCGAGCACTACCAAAACGCGTTCGACAGCCCGTGGTGAGCGCCTGGTTACGGCAACTGCGGCAGCTCGTCCGCGGCGGTAAAGGTTTGCAGCGTGCCGGTCGGCAGCCGGCGGGCAAGCTTGTCAAAGCGGAGGCTCAGATGGCTTGCCGCTTTCCTGTCGGGCACCCGCCGGATCAGCACCCCGGCCACCTGGTCTGGCCGACGTCGAGCGACGGCCGCATAGACCTCCGGATCCCGCTCTCCCGAATCGCCCACCAGGAGAAACCGTCGGTCGGGAAAGTCGGCCATGATCTGCTCAATCGCCCGGCGCTTCGAACGCTTGCGGGCCGTCAGCCGGCCCAGGGGTGTCGAGTCTTTGAGCCGAAAGAGTTTCAGGTGCATCGAGCCGGCCGGGAGGCTGGCCGAGCCGAGAAAATCACAGAGGCAGGTGGAGAGCTGCCAGGGGCTGGCCGACACGTAATGAAAGGCGGCACCGGCCGCCTCCCAACGGCGATAGGCGGCGGCCATTCCTGGAACCGCCCGAAACTCCCGCAGGAGCGTGTTGCGGAGCAGTTCTCGGCGGTCAGCGACATTGCTCACCTTGACCGTGTCGTCGATGTCGGAGATCACCGAGAGCCCTTGGCCCTCGATGAGATGAATCCGCCCCGCCCCGCAGTCCGCAGCGGCGACCAACTCTTCCTCGCCGGCCTCGGCATCGTAGGGCAGCCAGCGGCTGCCCGGATCGCCCGCGTGTGCATGGACCGCTACCTCGTCGTCGGACAACTCGAAACTGGCGTTGAAGTGCCCGCTGCGATCCGAAATGCCGGCCTCAATCAATCGATCCGCAAGGCGGATCCGAACCGGCTGGCCGGGCACCCGCTGGAATAAGAAGCAGTCGGCTCGGCGGCGAAACACCTCGCTGGCCAGATCAACCTCGTCCAAGTCGAGCATCCGCCTGAACACGGCCACGGCGAGGGCCCGGCGGCGGCTCTGCTGCGGAAGCGGGCGGGCAACCATGCCCGCCACGGTGGCCCGCCAGCCGGAGTCGGTCCGCCGCGCGTAGGTGGGGAAGAACCTGATCATGCAGCGGTTCGCAGGCGGGTCGGCTTGCAACGAGGTCCCGCCCATCTTACAACCCAGGAGGTCCTTTGAGAGGCCGTTCGCACGTGGCCTGCGGGCCAGAATCACCGGAAGACAAGGTATGGGCGTCAAGAAATCAGGGAAAGGCCGTCGCAAGCTCGGCCAAAAGAAGCGGCGGATGCGGGCCAAAATCCGCCATCGTAAGGGCTGAGCCTCGACGCGAGGCCGCAACTGCCGGGCCTCCGGCCGCCGCTGTCGCTACGACCGTCATAGTTTCTTGTGGCCGGGGCCATCTGCCCGCCAATGCGAAGTTGCCCCGCACGCTTCGTGGGGTACGTTTGCATGGCTTCCGTTGCGGGCCCTTCTATCCTGGCGATCACCGCCGCCGCCCGGGAGCCATGCTACGCCTGGTGAGGAGACGGAGCGATGCGTGCGAACGGATGGATTGGTCGGTTGATGGCCGTCGGTGTGCTGGTCGCAGTGGCTGGCACGAGTGGCTGCAAGACGCTCAACGAGCGATACATCGCCCTTGAGGTCTGGAAGTATGAGCGGTGCTTCGGACACCTGCCACCGGGCTTCGTGCCTCCCGGCGCGCCGCCACCGGCAGCATCAGCGCCGCGGGGACGAGTCTGCGGCCAGTCAGGTGGCTGCCAGCCTGCCTGCCCCGGCGTGCCGATGGGCTGCAACGACTGCGGCGGAGGGTTTGTCGAAGGAGGCATCTCGGCTGCTCCCGGCGTGCCGACGCCGGCGGGGGTGACAGCCGGCAAGCCGGTGGTCATCTCCGATGAACTCGTAGTGCCGTGATGACCGCCCGGCGGTTCAGCCGAGGGTTTCGCCGGGGCCGGGGAAGGCGGCTTCCTCGACATCGCGTCGCCACGCCACGAGCGCCTCGGCGACCGTCGCCTTGGTGTCGGCATAGGCCCTGACGAAGCGGGGCACCCGGCCGGCTGACAGGCCGATCAGGTCATGCATGACGAGCACCTGCCCGTTGCAGTCAGGACCAGCGCCGATGCCGAAGGTCGGCACCGGCAGTTCGGCCGAAATGCTGGCTGCGATCTCACGGGGAACGCATTCGATTACCACGGCAAAGGCACCGGCAGCAGCGGCCGCGGCGGCATCCTCGGCCAGCCGCGGGCCGTCACGCTGCAGCCGGTAGCCACCGAGCTGATGGACCGCCTGGGGCCGGAGCCCCACGTGGCCCATCACGGGTATGCCGGCGGCGACGAGGCCTGCAATGACATCTGCCTGTCCCGCCGTCCCCTCCAGTTTGACCGCCTGGCAGCCCGTTTCCTTGAGGATCCGTGCCGCCGCCCGAACTGCCTCCCGAACTCCCAGATGCTGGAGCGGAAAGGGGAGATCGACCACCACCAGGGCCCGCTCCACCGCCCGGGCCACGATCTCGCCGTGGTAGATCATCTGCTCGAGCGTCGCGGGCAGCGTCGAGTCACGTCCGGCCACGACCATGGCCACGCTGTCTCCGACCAAGACGCAGTCGATCCCGGCGGCATCGGCCAGCCGTCCAGTCGGCCAGTCGTAGGCGGTCACCATCGACAGCCGGCGGCCGCTTTCGGCGGCGGTGGCAAGATCCTGAACGGTCACCCGTCGCGGTTTCTCGGCCGCAGGCTCTGCGCTCGGCCTCCGGTCACTCATGACAGGCCCTTGAGAAAATCGTCGAGATTGGCGTCGCTACCGCCACCCGCCGAAGATTCTTCGCCCGGCTCGGGCCAGGCTGGCGGTTCGGTTGCTGGCGGGGCCTCGGCTTCCAGAAACGCGAAGCCTTCCGTCGGGGCGACATCGGCCTCGCCCGCGGCTGCTGCCGGCAAGACAAGCTCCCCAGGGGCCGCTTCTTCGTCCGCCGGCGGCCCTGTCGGCTCACCAGGCTCGAGCACCGGAGGACTGGTCGCCGGCGGCGGCATTGGCTGATCCGCGGCAGCCGCCTCGTTGATCGGAATCGTATCGCTGTCATGAGATGCCGCCGCCTCGCCCGGCAGGGCGTACTCGACTCGGAAGCCGATTTCTCCGAGTTTGACGCGTGATCCCGAGGCCACCGGGACAGCCACCCTCGGCTTGAGCGGCTTCCCGTCGAGCGTCGTGCCGTTGGTCGATTCGAGGTCCCGCAGGCTGACCTGGCCCTGTTCGTCAAGCAAAAACTCGCAGTGCCGGCGGCTGACACTGTCATTGCGGATGTGGAGCTTGATTTCCGGCGCGTCCGAGCGGCCCACCAAGACGGGCAGCCGCTTGACGTGGGAAATCGCCTTCCCAGATGACGAGGACTTTGATTTCGTCGACTTGAAGATGAAACGAACTTCCATCGTGGGCACCAGGGCGATCCGAGCCCGGTCACCGAGAGGCCGGCCGGCAGACCGGCCCCGGCAACGCGTCTTGAAAAAGAGTCTACCGTCCCCGGCTCGCAGGACGCCGGGTCGCGGGGAGAAAACGCCGGCATGGGCCGAGCCGCCACCGGAGGGCCGCCACGCCGGAGCCTTGCCCAGACTTCGCAGAAACCCGTCGTTCTCTGGCCGGTGACCTTGCGGCGGCCTCCTCCCACCCTATAATCGCCTGGTTCCGGCGGCGGGGCGTCTCCGGAGGAGTTTCGGCTCTCTCCCGGCCGCTCCGTTTTTCGGTTGCGGGTGTAGCTCAGTTGGTAGAGCACCACGTTGCCAACGTGGTTGTCGTGGGTTCGAATCCCATCACCCGCTCCTTGTGCTGCCTATCGAGTTCCTGCCCCTTCGGAAAAGCCGATGTCGTCCAGTTCGTCCGACGCCTCCTCGGCCCTCGCCTCGCCGGAGGGTGAGGCCGGGCCCCGTCCCCTCGACCTCGAAATTTCGATTGACGAGGTGTCCACCTGCCAACGGCGGGTCAAAGTCACCGTTCCGCGGGCCGATATCGACCGCTACCGTGACGACGCGATCAGTGATCTGATGCCTTCGGCGCAGCTGCCCGGTTTTCGCCCCGGTCGCGCTCCCCGCCAGCTGGTCAGCAGCCGTTTCAAAAGCGAATTGTCCGACCAGATCCGCTCCAAACTCGTCACCGACGCCATGACGCAGGTCTCGGAGGGCGGACAACTGGCGCCCATCAGCGAGCCTGACCTCGATCTGGCGGCCGTGGTCATCCCCGACGAGGGGCCTTTGACCTTCGAGTTTTCGATCGAGGTCCGTCCCGAGTTCGATCTCCCGCAGTGGAAGGGGCTCTCGATCGCCCGCCCAGCACGAGACATTACTGATGCCGACATCGACGAGGCGCTGGGGTCGATTCTTCGGGAACGATGTCGCTATGTGCCGACGAGCGAGCAGGCGGCTGCAGGCAACCTGATCGTCGCCAATCTGCTGTTTCGCGACGGCGATGAAGTGCTCTCTCAGGCAACGGAAGCCGAGATCGTCGTACGTCCGAAGGTTTCCTTTGCGGATGCTGAACTGGAGGGCTTCGAGTCGCTGGTGGCAGGGATCAAGCCCGGGGAGAAGGTGACCGCGACGGTCCGGGTTTCAGACGAGGCGGCCGTCGAAACGCTGCGGGGCAAGGACGTGACGCTCGAGTTGGAACTGCTCGATGTCAAGAAACACGAACTGCCCTCGTTGACGCCGGCCCTGCTCGAGGAGCTCGGCAGCTTCGAGTCGGAGGAGGCCCTCCGCGAGGCCATTGGCAAGCAGCTCGAGAGCCAGCTTGAATACCATCGCCGCAAGCAGGTTCGGCAGCAGGTGGCGGCCGCTCTGACCGCCTCGGCCTCGTGGGACCTGCCGCCCGACCTCCTCCGCCGTCAGGCCCAACGGGAACTCGAGCGGGCAATCCTCGAGCTTCGCCGCAGCGGCTTCGATGACGACTCGATTCGGCGGCACGTCAACGAGCTCCGTCAGACGGTCATGGCGAGCACCTCCCGGGCGCTCAAGGAACACTTCATCCTCGAGCGGATTGCCGAGGAGGAGACGATCGCCGACGAGCCGGCCGACTACGATCTCGAGATCAGGGCCATCGCCGCCCAGTCGGGAGAGTCGCCCCGCCGCGTTCGGGCCAGCCTCGAACGACGGGGGCTGATGGACGTGCTCCGCAACCAGATCATCGAACGGAAGACCGTCGACCTGATCACGTCGGAGGCCTCCTTCAAGGACGTTCCCTTCGAGTTCCCCAAGCCCGACACCGAAGCGATCGACCATGCCGTCTGTGGAGCGGTCGTGGGCGAGGAAGAGATTCCCGTCGCCACCCACGCCGAACCGGCCGCCCGACCGGGCCGCGGCTGACCCCTTCCCGCATGGCACGACCTGCACCTGCCGAGAGTCCGATGCACAGCATTTCTGGCCCGATTTTGCCCCTCGCCTCATCCGCCTACCGTGATTACCAGCGGCAGCGGACGATGACCCTCGGCGACCTGCTGCTCGAAAACCGGATCGTGTTCCTGCAGGGTGAGATCTACGACGGGAACGCCAACGAGGTGGTGATGAAGTTGCTCTACCTGCAGAGCGAAAATCGCCGCAAAGACATCCACTTCTACATCAACTCGCCCGGCGGCAGCGTGACGGCCACGATGGCGATCTACGACACAATGCAAATCCTGTCGTGCCCGGTGGCCACCTACTGTGTCGGCTTGGCGGCAAGTGGCGGGGCCGTGCTCCTTGCCGGAGGCACCACGGGCAAGCGGTTTGCCCTCCCCCATGCCAAGGTGATGATCCACCAGCCCTACGGCCAGGTGGGGGGCCAAGTCAGCGACATCGAAATCCAGGCCGACGAAATCATCAAGACCAGGGCGGTCCTCAACGAAATCCTGGCGGCGCACACCGGCCAGCCAATCGAACGAATCGCCAAAGATACCGACCGTGACAGGTATCTGACCGCAACCGAAGCCAAGGAATACGGCCTCGTCGACGAGGTCCTCTCCAAGCCTCCCGTCGAGGCCACCGACGAGGACGACTGATCTTTTCCGCGGGCCCCGCCGGTCCGCCTGCCACCGAACAAACCGACAAACAGCCATGCCCCTGATCCCGTACGTGATCGAGAAGAGCGGCCGCGAAGAGCGGGCGATGGACATCTACTCCCGCCTGCTCAAGGACCGAATCATCTTTCTGGGCACCCAGGTCAACGATGAAGTCGCCAACGCGATCGTTGCCCAGATGCTTTTTCTGCAGTCGGATGATCCGAAGGCGGACATCCACCTCTACATCAACTCTCCTGGCGGCAGCGTCACTGCCGGACTGGCGATCTACGACACGATGCAGTTCGTCACGTGCGATGTCGCGACCTACTGCATCGGCCAGGCCGCCAGCATGGGCGCGGTCCTGCTCACGGCAGGCACGACCGGCAAGCGACGGGCCCTTCCCAACGCCCGGATCATGATTCACCAACCGCTGGCTGGCATGGAAGGCACGGCGGAGGAGATCATGATCCACGCCAAGGAGTTCAAGAACGTCAAGCACAAGCTCAACAACATCCTCCTCAAGCATACGGGCCATCCGCTCGAGAAAATTGAGGAAGATACGGATCGCGATCGATTCATGTCGGCGCAGGAGGCACTCGACTACAAGTTGATCGACGAGGTGATCGAACACATGCCGACAGCCAAGGGGGCCGGCTGACCCAACGGGCCGCGGCCATCGGGCCGTGGCTGCCGATGCAACCAGGCGGCCCCGCGGGGCCGGTGAGGCGCAAGGAGGCGCATCATGAAACCGCAATCTGCGAGATGGCCCGGAACCAGCGGTCGATCGGCCGGGGTGGCGATTCTGCTGGCGGCAACCGTGCCGGCAGTGGGCTGCAAGAGCGATCTCAACCAGCAGCTCCTCGAGCGGGAGCTACGGTATCAGGAAGATCAGATCTACCACCTGCAGGACAAGTTGGCCGAACAGTGCGCCCGCCTCGAGTATGTCGCCGATGAGAATGCCAGCCTCCGGCGGCAACTCGGCGTTTCGGACGTCGACAACGCTGCCCCGTCTCGCCGCGGCCGGGGAAGAGTGCCGACAGTCGCTCCGGCGGTGACCGTGCCCCCGGCCATTGAAATCCCCGACGCCTCCCCCTTGCCGCCGCCCCGCGGCGGTGGCCCGCCAGCCAGCCTGCAGCCGCCAACCCTGGAAGGCGTGCCGCCGCTGCCGACAGATCCGGGAGGCCGCAGCCCTACGACCGATTCCGGCGAGGGTCTTTCGCTCCCCCCAGCGACCGTCTCTTTCGACCCGGCAGCCCGGCCAATCGAGGCAGCCACCGGCAGTGGCTCATCGACAGTTGCTACTGCCGCCGAGGAACCTGCTCCGTCGCTCGTCAGGATGAGCTATGAGGACTCGGCTGGTGCCGGAGGGCCCGTTCGGATCGTCATCAACCGCACCACGTCGGCCGGAATCGATGCCAATGCCGATGGCCTGAGTGAAGGGCTCTCGCTGGCCATTGAGCCCCGGGACACCGGCGAACGGCTGGCCAGCCTCGCGGGCGACCTGACGATCACCGCCTTCGATGCATCGGCGTCAGCAGCCGACCCGCCACTGGCACGCTGGACGGTCACCGCCGACGATGCGGCAGCCCATTTCCGGCCCGCGGGCCGCCGCCGCGGCCTGGTGCTCGAACTGCCCTGGCAGGACAGGCTCCCGGCAGGCGGCCATGTTCGCGTGTCCGTTGTGGCAGCAACGCCTGCGGGGCTGCTCGAGGCCGAAGCCCTGGTTCCCAGCCACTGACGCTGGAGGCCGCAGTCAGGCCGGTCATCCGCCGACTGCACACCCAGGTCCTCGAAAAATCTTGTGACCTGCAGACCCGCCAGGGCCGGCTGCGCTGGCGGGATTCCGCATTTTTTTCCCGCATCCGTCTCTAGGATGGGGGTGACAACGAGTGCTACGGTCAAATCAGAACGGGGGAGTGCCCGCCACGAACTCCCCGCCGAGAATGCTCGCGGCCGCCACGGTCCTCCAGCAGGTTCCTGGTGAATGCGTCGTTCCGGCGGATGTTCATCCCGCGAGCCCACCGCGACCTCTCTGAGCCATCACTCACATGTCACACCGTCGATTCACATCCGAGGAAAAGCCTCGAGTCTATGGCTTCACCCTTGTCGAGCTCCTGGTGGTGATCGCGATCATCGCCACCCTGATCGGATTGCTCCTACCGGCCGTCCAGTCAGCCCGCGAGGCGGCCCGCCGGATAAGTTGTGCAAACAACGTTCGCAACATCATGCTCGCCGCCCACAACTACCACGACATCTTCCGGAAATTCTGTGCCAGTGCCGAACTGCCGGGCAAGGCGAAGGAGACGTCGATCGGAATGCACATTCGGCTTCTTCCCTACATCGAAGAAGGCGCACTGGAGGCAATCGTCGCCGAGGCGCTCGACCGGTCAGCCAATGAGACGCTCGATGAACTGGCGATCTCCGATGCGCTGCTCAACAGCGGCATCACGATCTACTGGTGTCCCAGCCGAGACCAGTCGGGCCAAGAAGACTACACGAACGACGGCAGGGCACTGGTGACCTACTTCGGCATCTCCGGCGCCGGCCGGACCGGCAAGCGGTTTCGCTTTTCAAATCCGGGCCAATGCGGAGACGTCTACAACGACGGAATCTTCTACCCCTACGAGGAAGTGAAGATCTCTCAGATCACCGACGGCACATCAAAGACACTCGCGATCGGGGAGCGGACCTACCAGCTGCGGACTTTTTTCGCGGGCGCCTTCTATAACGGAGCGAAGCCCTACGCGACGGGCACCTCGCAAGTCTGCAGCCATGCGGCGAAGAACATGCGCTGGGGAATCACGACCCCGCAGCAGGCAGGATATTACGTGCGGGCTCAGGATGCCCCGCCAGGCGCTCCAAAAACCGTCATGTTCAACGATTTATTCTTCGGCAGCGAGCACGACGGCGGCGCCACCTTTGCGTTTGCCGATTGCAGTGTGCGGTTTCTCTCCGATGACATGAGTGTCGAATTGCTCCGCGATCTCTCCTCCCGTAACGGTGGGGAATCCTCCGGGACCGGCTTTTAGCCGAGGAACCCCGGCCATGCCCCGGATGACGCGACTGATCATCAGCCTGGCACTCGTGCTGGCGACCGGCTGCGGCCGATCTGCCCCTGACATGCAGCGGGTTCGGGGCACGGTCACCGCCGGCGGCACCACCGTGCCGACCGGGATGGTGACGTTTGTCGCCAAGGCCACCGGATCGCGGCACAGCGGCGAGATCGGGCCAGACGGGACCTACGAACTCGAGGCTCCCGCGGGACGCTACGGCGTGGCCGTGGTCGCCGTCGAGGAGTTGCCGACCGGCCCGGTGACCCCGCACAGCTGGCGAGAGGCGTTCTCTGCGGCGACCGTGCGGCGATATGTCCCCGAAGTCTTCGGCGATCCGGAAACCTCGCCGCTGCACTATGACGTTGAGGGCGGCCACGACAACACCTACGACATTGCCATTCCAGGCTCCGACTCTCGTGGAGGCCGCTAGGTCAACGATCCAGCGGGTCTGCCGAGCACGGCAGCGGGGCAGCTCGGTCCAAGCGATGATGCTGACGGTCCGCAGCCGACCGAGTCGCCGCCCCGGTCGGCCCTGACGGAATCGTCGCCGGAACCGCTCGTCAGAGGCCCTTGTCTTCCAGGAAGTTGAGCAGGTCGGCAACCCGGCATGAGTAGCCCCATTCGTTGTCGTACCAGCTGACGACCTTCACGAAGTTGCCGATCCCGATGGTGTCGACGGCGGAGAAGATCGAGCTGTGGGGATCTTTCTTGAGGTCGGTGGAGACCAGCGGCTCGTCGGAATAGCGAAGGATGCCCTTGAGCGGACCCTCGGCCGCCTTCTTCATGGCGGCGTTGATCTCGGCGACGGGGGCCTCTTTCTCGAGGATCGCCGTGAAGTCGACCACGCTCACCGTCGAGACGGGCACGCGGAAGGCCATCCCGGTGAACTTCCCCTGCAACTCGGGAATCACCAGACCCACGGCCTTGGCAGCACCCGTGCTCGAGGGAACGATGTTCAAGGCCGCAGCCCGGGCGTCCCGCAAATCCTTGGCGGCGGTATCGACCGTCCGCTGCGAGTTCGTGTAGGCGTGGACGGTTGTCAGCAGGCCCTTGTCGATCCCGAAGGTCTCGTGGAGCACCTTGGCGACCGGAGCCAGACCGTTGGTCGTGCAGGAGGCATTCGAGATGACGTGGTGCTTCTTGGGGTCGTACATCGAGTCGTTGACTCCGAGCACCACCGTCAGGTCCTCATTCTTGGCGGGCGCCGAGATCACGACCTTCTTGACGCTGTCACGCTTGTGGGCGACGGCCTTGGTCGCATCGGTGAAAAAGCCCGTGCTCTCCACCACGATCTGGACGTCCTCGCTGCCCCAGGGAATCTGCCCTGGATCCCGCTCCGCGAAGACCTTGATCGTCTTGCCGTCGACCACGATGTCGTTGCCCTCGTGGCTCACGCTCGCGGCGAAGGGGCCGTAGTTGGAGTCGTAGGCGAGGAGGTGAGCGTTGGTCTTGGCGTCGGTCAGGTCGTTGATCGCCACCACCTGGACGTCACCGTCAAGGCCGTACTTCTCGTAGATGGCGCGATAGGTGAGGCGGCCGATGCGGCCGAAACCGTTGATGCCGACGCGAATGGGCACGGCGAGTCTCCTGGATGACGGGAGGGAGGCGAGCCGGCCTGGATCCTGCGACGTCGCGGGAGGCCGGAACTGATTGTTGCGGCGGGAATATACACCCGCGGCGGGCTGGTTCTCAATCGGCGGCTGTGAGGCGGCAGTGAAACCCCGCATGGTCGCCTCGTGCGGCGGCGCGGTAGGCTCCGGGCATCATGGCCGAGCCCGTCATTCGCCTGGAAAACGTCCGCAAGAGTTTCGTGATGCCTGGCGGCGAGCGGGTCGAGGTGCTCGACGTTCCCGGGTTCCTTCTCCAGGCGGGCGAGCAGGTGGCCCTCTCAGGAGCCAGCGGCTCGGGAAAATCGACGCTTCTGCACGTGATCTCAGGGATCATGCGACCCGACGCGGGACTGGTCGAGGTCGCCGGGGTCGACATCACCCGGCTGCCGGAGGGCCGTCGCGACCGGCTCCGGGCCGACAGCCTCGGTCTGGTGTTCCAGCAGTTCAACCTGCTGCCGGGGTTTACCGCCCTGGAGAACGTGCTCGTGGCGATGTCGTTTGCGTCCGGGCGGCCCGATCGCGACCGGGCGGCCGGCCTGCTGGAGGCCGTCGGACTGGCCCAGCGGCTTCACCACAAGCCGGCGGAACTATCGATCGGGCAGCAGCAGCGGGTGGCGGTGGCCCGGGCGCTGGCCAACCAGCCACGGGCCGTCCTGGCCGACGAACCGACCGCCAGCATCGACACCGCCCACAAACAGCAGGTCGTCGACCTGCTCAAGGACACCTGCGGCCGCGCGGGCGTCGGCCTGCTCGTGGTCACCCACGATCCCGACGTGGCCCGGCAGTTCGGCCGCCAGCTCTCACTCGAGACGTTCAACCGGGCGGGAAGGCAGGCGGTCTGATCCCATGTCGCTCCTCGGCATCGCCTGGCGAAATATCCGGCAGCGGCTCCTCACCAGCGGGCTGACGGCCCTCTCGCTGGCGTTGGGCGTCGCCCTGGTCGTGGCGACGCTCGTCATCGGCGGGTTGGTCCGCGATGCCTTCGCCTCGGGCCGGGGCCTCGGCTACAACCTGATCGTGGGAGCGAAGGGAAGCCCGCTGCAGCTTGTGCTCAACAGCGTCTACCTCGTCAGCAAGCCGATCGAAAACATCTCCTGGGGGTTCTACCAGGAGTTCCTGCCGGCCGAAGCCCGCTCCGACGGGATGGCCGGCCGCTACGCCGGCAGCGTGGCCAAGGCGGTGCCGATCTGCATGGGAGATTACTTCCGCAGCTTTCGCGTCGTCGGCACCAACGCCGCCTACTTCGACTCGCTCACCATGGGCGACGGCCGCCCCTTCGCCTTCGCCGCCGGACGCAACTTTCGCGATGATGAGTTTTTCGGCGGGGTCCTCGGCAGCAGCGTGGCCGCCAGGCTTGGTCTCGCCGTCGGTGACACCTTTTCGCCCACCCACGGCGCCGACGATGGCCTCGTCCACGACCCCTTCACCGTCATCGGCGTCCTCGCCCGCACCGACACACCCGTCGACCGCGGCGTCTACGTCAACATGGAGGGGTTCTATCTCCAAGAGGGCCACGCCAAGCCGCTCCCGGAGGGCGAACGCGATGGAATTGACGAAGCAAACGATGACGAGGCCGGGGCGGAAGCTGGAGGAGCCTTGGAGATTTCGCGGCCAACGGCCGACCGACCACCACGACTGGTTCGCGAAATATCCTCGGCGACGAGGGCTTTTGCCCCGGCCGTCCCGCCAGATGCCAACCCCCCCCGACCGCGGCCGCTGCCCTTCGCGCAGCGGGAGGTGACGGCGATCCTGGTCGAGACGGCCTCCCCCGGCGGGATGCCGCCCGAACTCCTGGCGATGGGACTCAAGACCACGATCAACGAGGGCCGCGACGGCCAGGCCGCCGAGCCGGTTCGGGAGATTCGCACGCTCCTCGATCTCTTCGTGCGGCCGCTGGAACTCCTCCTCCTCCTGGTCACGACGCTGGTGGTGATCGTCTCGGCGATCGGGATCCTGGTGAGCATGGTTGGTTCCTCCCTGGAACGCAGCCGCGACGTGGCGGTGATGCGGGCCCTCGGGGCCCGCCGCAGCCACGTGCTCACGACCGTGCTCCTGGAGGCGATCCTGTTGGCGGTGGGCGGGGGCCTGCTCGGCTGGCTCCTCGGCCATGCAGTCGTGGCCGCGATCGGCCCCCTGATCACCACCAACGCCGGCGTCTCGGCGGGATTTTTCTCGTCGGCACCTGCCGGCGAGGCCCTCCTGGTGCCCTTCCTCATCGTGCTGGCGATCCTGGCAGCCCTCCTTCCGGCCCTGGCCGCCTACCGCACGGACGTGGCCAAGTGGCTCTGAGTGCCGACGGACAATGCCAGCCGTGGCTCCAGCCTGCCGGGGTTTTCCCCACTGCTTCGACCATGAGAACTTCCCTAGACTTCACGGTGGAATCCCTGCTTCAAGGCATGCCATGAGAAATCGCCGCTCCTTGCGGGGTCGCCTCTTCGGGCCGGCATTCGCAGCAATCGTCGTGACGATGGCGGGGGCCTGCTCCCCTGAGGTGCCGCCAGCGGCAGATGCCCCGGAGCCGCACCCTGCCCGCGCGGTCGCTCCGGCCGAACCTCGCCCAGTGGCCGACGGCGAGCGGGTGGCCGAGACCGTCGAACTCCCCCGTGAATCGTGGCAGGCAGCGGGCATCACAATTGAACCGGCGGCGGTCGGGCCGCTGGAAGAGTCGGCGACGCTCACCGGCCGGATCACCCTCAACGAAGACCGGCTGGCCCACATCTTCCCGCTCGTCGAGGGCCGGGTCGACACCGTGCTTGTCGGGCTGGGCGACGAAGTCACCAAGGGGCAGGTGATGGCAATCATCCAGAGCCGTGAGGTTGGCCAGGCCAGGCTCGAACTCGTCCACGACCGCCTGGCCCTCGGCTTTGCCCGCCGTAAGGACCAGTGGCATCAGGCGGTCAAGGACAACACCGAGTCGTTGATCGAGATGATCCGTAGCGACATGCCGGTCGAGGCGATCGAGCAGCAACTGGCCGACCGGCCTCTCGGCGAGCACCGTGACAAGCTGATGACGGCCTACATCGAGGCGGCGGCCGCCAAGAAAAACCTCGACCGTGTCCGGCCGCTGCGGGCCGAGGGAATCGTCGGCTCGCGGCACATTTACGAAGCTGAAGCCGCCTGGGACTCGTCGCGAGCCACGCTCCAGTCGCTGCTCGAGCAACTCGGACAGGACGCCCGCCAGACCGCCGTGATGTCGAGCCAGACCGTCCAGGAACTCGAGACCCGTGTCGCCACCGACGAGACCGCCCTCGAAATCCTCGGCTTCTCTCGCGAGGAGATCGCCAAGATCGACGCGGCCGCGGGCGAGGCCCTGGCCCACTGCCCGATCGAGGCTCCCTTCGACGGCACCGTGATCTCGAAAGATGTCGCCCTCCTCGAGCACGTCGGGCCGACGAATCAGATCCTCAGCATCGCCGATCTGCGGACGGTCTGGCTCTCAGCCGACATCTACGAGGAACAACTGCCGCTGGTCGCCGGAGCCGCCGGCCAGGAGGTGACCTTCTCGAGCGATGCCTGGCCGGGTCAAACATTCACCGCGAAGATCTTCTACACCGGCGACATCGTCGAACAGGAGTCACGAACGGTCGCCCTCCGGGCGGTCGCCGACAATCCCGACCGTCTGCTCAAGCCGGGGATGTTCGTTCGGGTGCGGCTGCCCGGCGTTGCCAGGGCCACGGTGCTCCAGCTGCCCCGCACCGCCATCCAGGAGCACGAGGGTCGCCCCTTCGTGTTCTTGCATACCGGCGGCGACGCCTTCCAGCGCCGGGATGTCGTCCTCGGCCGGCGAACGGATGAAGCTGTCGAGGTGCTGGAGGGCATCGCGGCAGGTGAGCGGGTGGCGACCGGCGGCGGCTTCACCCTCAAGAGCCGCCTGCTGGCCGAACTGCTCGAGGAGTAGGGGCCAGCCCCCCGCGGATCGCTGCCGATGGTCAACCACCTGATCGCCTGGTCGCTCGACAACCGCTTCGTCGTGCTGCTGCTGGCGGCCGTGCTGCTTGCCGCGGGGGTGTTCGCCGCGGCCGGGCTTCCGCTCGATGCGGTACCCGATCTGACGAACGTGCAGGTGCAGGTCCTCACCCTCTCGCCGTCGCTGGGGCCGGTCGAGGTCGAGCAGTTCATCACCTTCCCCGTGGAGAACGCGATGAGCGGCCTGCCGCGGGTGGAGGAGATCCGCTCGATCAGCCGCTACGGCCTCTCGGCGGTCACCGTCGCGTTCGAGGAGGGCACCGACATCTACTGGGCCCGCAACCTCGTCAACGAGCGGCTCCAGCAGGCCCGCGAGAGCATTCCGCCGGGCATGGGCGATCCCGCCCTGGGGCCGATCGCCACCGGGATGAGCGAGATCTACCAGTTTGAGGTCCGGGCTGAGCCGGGCAGCGGCCACAGCCTGATGGATCTCCGGACGATTCTCGACTGGCAAATCGCTTACCAACTCCGCAGCGTGCCGGGGGTGATCGAGGTCAACACCTTCGGCGGCGAGTTGAAGACCTATGAAGTCCAGCTCGATCCCGATCGGCTGCTCCGCTACCGCATCTCGCTTGACGAGGTCTTCGACGCCCTCGCCGCCAACAACGGCAACTCCGGCGGTGGGGCGATCCGCCACGGTGCCGAGCAGCGGCTCGTCCGAGCCGAGGGGCTGGTCAGCTCGCTCGATGACATTCGCAACATCGTCCTCAAGGCCGGCCCCGACGGCATTCCGATCCGAATCGCCGACATCGGTTCGGTCGCCTTTTCCCCCATGCTCCGCCAGGGGGCTGTCACCCGTGACGGCGACCGGGAGGCGGTCACGGGCATGGTGATGATGATCATGGGAGGGAACTCTCGGCAGGTAGTGGCCGACGTCAAAGAGAAAATCGCCGCCATCGAGAAGACACTGCCTCCCGGCGTCGTGATCGACACCTTCTACGACCGCACGGAACTGGTCGCCAAGACGATCCACACGATCACCGAGAACATCTCGGTGGGTGTGATCCTCGTGATCGTGATGCTGTTCCTGCTGCTGGGTGATTTCCGGGCGGGGCTGATCGTCGCCGCGGCCATTCCGCTTTCGGCGATGGCGGCGCTGGTGGCGATGCGCTGGGCGGGCGTCTCGGCCAATCTGATGAGCCTCGGGGCGATCGACTTCGGGGTGATCGTCGACGGGGCGGTGGTGATGGTGGAGAACGCCGTTCGCTCGGCCGCCCGCTGGCGGCGGGAGCACGAGGGCTCGGGGCCGGTTCCCAAGGCGGTCTTCCGGGAGTCGGCCCAGGAGGTCGGTACGCCGATCCTGTTTGCCGGGCTGATCGTCGTGATCGTCTTCTTGCCGATCCTCAGCCTCGAGGGCGTCGAGGGGAAGATGTTCCGGCCGATGGCCTTCACGTTCATGTCCGCGCTGGCCGCGGCCGTGGTGCTCTCGGTGACGGTGATGCCGGTGATGGCCTCCCTGTTCCTGGCTCGGCGGGTGAGCGGCAGCGATACCGTCCTGCTCCGCTGGCTCAAGCGGCTCTACGAGCCCGTCCTCCGCCTGGCGATCCGGTTTCCGCTGCCGCTGGTGGCGACGGCGGGGGCGGTCTTCGTCGGCAGCCTGCTGGTGGCCGCCGGCCTGGGCCTCGAGTTCGTGCCGACGCTCGACGAGGGCGACATCGCTATCCAGGCCACCCGGCTGCCGAGCGTCTCCCTCGAGACATCGATCGAGATGACCAAGGCGATGGAGCGGACACTCCTCGAGTTCCCCGAGGTGGAGAGCGTCGTCTCCAAGACCGGCCGTCCCGAGATCGCCAACGATCCAATGGGCGTCCATCAGACTGATGTCTTGGTGCGGCTCAGGGCGGCCCACGGCGGAGGTGAGCCGATCGACAAGCCGGCCCTCATCGAAGCGATGAAGGCGGCCCTCGAGCAGAAGGTTCCGGGCAACGCCTACAGCTTCACCCAGCCGATCGAACTGCGGGTGCAGGAACTCGTGGCTGGCGTGCGATCCGACGTCGGCTTGAGCCTCTACGGCGACGATCTCGACGTGCTCGAGCAGGAGGGCAATCGAATCGTGCGGGCCCTCCGAACCGTGCCCGGAGCAGCCGACGTGCAGGCCCAGCAGGTGGCCGGCCTTCCCTATCTGCGGGTGATCATCCGCCGCGACAAGCTTGCCCGCTACGGGATCAACGCCGCCGCCCTTCTCGACGCGGTCAGCGTGGTCGGGGGCCACGTGGTAGGGGAGGTCTTCGAGGGGCAGCGACGGTTTCCGCTGCAGGTCCGGCTCGCGGCCGACTGGCGAAGCGATCTCGAGAAGCTGACCGCCCTCACGATCGAAGATCCGCGGGGCCGGCCGATCCCGATCTCCCAGCTGGCCGACATCGTGGTCGAAGAGGGGCCCGCAGAGATCAGCCGCGATGCGATTCGTCGCCGGCTCTTGATCCAGTGCAACGTCCGCGGCCGCGACCTGGCCGGCTTCGTCGCGGAAGCGCGGGCCCTGGTCGCTCGGGAGGTTCAGCTGCCGCCGGGCTACGTGCTCGAGTGGGGCGGGCAGTTTGAAAACCTGGAGCGAGCCAGCAGCCGGCTGCTCGTCGCCGTGCCGGTGGCCTTGTTCCTGATCTTCTCGCTGCTCTATTTGACCTTCGGCTCGGTGAGCCTGACGATGCTCATCTATCTCAACGTGCCGGTGGCGGCCACGGGCGGCATCTTCGCCCTCTGGCTGCGGGGGATGCCCTTCTCGATTTCCGCCGGTGTCGGCTTCATTGCCCTGTTCGGGATCGCCGTGATGAACGGCGTCGTGCTCGTTGAACACATCCGTCATCTTCGTAGCGGGGGCGCCGACTGTCTGAATGCGGTTTTTCAGGGCTCGGTCGACCGGCTCAAGCCGGTCTTGATGACGGCCACCACCGACGCGCTGGGCTTCGTGCCAATGGCCGTCTCGGGAAGTGCCGGGGCGGAAGTTCAGCGGCCCCTGGCCACCGTTGTGATCGGTGGGCTCGTCACCTCGACCTTTCTAACGCTCCTGGTCCTGCCGGCGATCTACCGCTGGTTCGAACCGGCCGCCACCGAATCGGGCACCGCCTGACCAGACGGGGGAACGCAGCTGGCGAGCCCACACGCCGCCCGCAGAACCAGGCTTGCAATGAGGCGTGCCATTCGATAACCCCTCTTGCGCTGGGTTCGGTTGTGGCCGGGCCTCGCTGGCGGATCGGGTGGCCTTGGCGGTCACTGACCTGGGCAGCCCCTGCTTCGACGCGGCCTGCGGCTTGCCAACCTAATGGCGATGTCGCGACCATCTCGTCACCGACCGGCCGGTACCCAACTACCGTGACCTCGGACTCGATCCAGCCGGAAAGTATTTCAATGCCGGCGTGATGGTGATCGATCTGGTTCGGTGGCGGCAGGAGCGGATCGGGCGACGTGCGATCGCGGTTCTCGACAGGTATCGCGAGCATGTGATCTGGTGGGATCAGTAC
>Ga0129348_1000185_pt1 | contig 21673 bp, 13 predicted proteins | sample CPBDNA_4_FD_94424 | JGI IMG/M metagenome (GOLD analysis project Ga0129348, IMG submission 94424) | Freshwater to marine salinity gradient microbial communities from Chesapeake Bay, USA - CPBay_Sum_27_0.8_DNA | ecosystem: Environmental > Aquatic > Marine > Coastal | place: USA: Chesapeake Bay...
CGCCCATCACGAGCCTGCTTGACGGCTTTCACAAAGTTGTCGAGCGACCAGTCCGGTCGGGCATCACCGGCGGAGGGGAGCAGCAACGGATGGTCACGGCCAGGCTCGTAGGCGAAGCCCTCGCCGGTTTCGTAGGGCTTCTCAGGGGCGCCACCTCGCCGCGCGAAGAGGATTCCCTGAGCCGAGAGAATCTCGTAGGCCTGTGGTGTGGTGGCGTTGCCTGGCCAGGCGAAGGTCACGGGCTTTGGAATCCCATGTGCTTTGCACTGCGATGCGATGCCATCGAGCTGCTCGATCAGCCTATCGACGCTGGCGTTGTTGATGCCCAGATGGTCACGGGTGTGATTGCCGATTTCAAAACCGGCCTCGTGAAGCCCGCGAATCTCCTCCCAGGTCATGTAGTCCTGTTTGTTGTCGCGGAAGTCAAAGCCTTCGGTGATGAAGAAGGTGCCACCGAATCCATAGCGTTGCAGCAAAGGGGCCGCGATGGTGGCGTGCGACTTGGCTGAGTCGTCAAATGTCAGCACCACGAGCTTGTCAGGAATGGGCTTGCGAAGGGCTCTGGCGGCATCTGGCTGAGGGGAGGTCGCGGTCGCTTCATCGTGACGCTTGGTGGCCTGCTCGCGGATGGCCTTGCGAGCCGCATCGAGCCGATCGGGCCAAGTGAACTGAGGAGCCTGTGACGGATCGTAGTCAGCAAGGTGGCCGGTCAGCCGGGTGGCGGGCTTCGTGTACCGCAGCTGTGTATCGCCAAAGACCTCGCGGCAGAGATCGGCCAAGCCCGGGTCGTAGTCGATCAGCTCTTCACGAGTGTCGACATGGTTGTGGTCGTGGTCGTTCGAGCGGTTGTTGTCGAACCATGACTGCACGCCTTCGGCAAAATACTCGTGGTGGTTCACGCTCGCGTAAACACCCTTCCAGAGGCCTGCGGCCATTGCCGCGCTGTAGGCGGCCCGCAGTCGAGTGTCGAACGTGGGGTCGACATTCGTCATGCCACGAAGGTGGATGTTGTGGGCGAGTTCATGAATCAGGATGCATTCTGCCGCGTAGGGATCTCCGGGGTAGCCGAGCAGGTTTTCTTCCGCACACGAACAATACGGATCTCGCTCGCTGCCGCCCATGCCGCGGGCTCGTGCATCCCAATAGTCAGCCGCCGGGAGTGTTGGAAGTCCGGCCGCGGGTGCCTTGGCCAGCCTGGCAAACTCGGGCTGGTCTGTGGTGAACTCATCGTGGGCCAGGATGCACAGCCGTGAGCCACTGTCGATCATCGCCTGTCGGATGTCATCCCGCTCAGCCAGCATCTGCGAAATCAGGAATGCTGCTTCGTCGAGAGCAAAGGGGCTGACCCGATCCGAGGCGACGATTGGGTAGCCTCCTGCCTCTCGCCTCTGCGTGTAGAAGGCAGGCACCCCATCAGCCGCCGGCGGCGCGAATCGGATCGCCTGGATCGGTACCGTGCTGGTGACGCGACGCTCGGTGCCGTCGTCGCTTCCCACCAAGAGAAACTCATGCCCCAGTGTGGTCTGAATGAAGGATTGCTCGCCGGGTTGGAGTTGGCCGTTGGCGACGCGTTCGCCTGGCGACTGCAGCCACCAGATATCAAGGGGCTGGTCGCTGCCATTGAGAATTTGCAGAACGGGCCGTGCCTCGGCGGCTTTTGCGAGGGCTGCAGGTTTCAGCAGAACGATGAAAACAAGCAAGAAGAGATGTCTGCTCAGTCTGGAGGTGAGGTCACGCATCAGGGGATCCGGGGAAAGGGGGGCGAGCACCGCGTCGGAGGGGCAGCCCGAGCCCGAGAGAATCTGGGGGTCTGTGGAACGAATGATTTTTCGAAGTCTACCAATGAGGGGCTCGTCAGGCGTGCGTCTTGCCGGTAACCTAAGCAGACCTTGGGGAAGGCTCCGCCGTGAAGAGATTCCGGCGGGAACGGGGATGAGATGGCATCCGATGAGATGGCTACATGGCCTGTCGGTCGGCTCGTTTATGGGCGTCCGCAGTTCTCATGAACGCCGCTCAGGTGGAACCGTCCTTTCGTGGAGAACGTCTGGCATGAAGACCACTCGGCTGCTGTTCGCTACGGTCCTGGCAGGCACGCTGATGACGTGCAGTTACGCCCGTGAGCCGGAGGCGATCACCAAGACGCCGCTTGATGACTACATCGCGGCGGCTGATCCCAGCTACTCATGGACGGTTGCCAAAACGATCGAAGGCAACCCGGCAGAGACGTCAATCATCAAACTGACATCTCAGTCGTGGCGGGCGCCTGGCGAGGTGAGTCGCACGGCGTGGGAGCACTGGCTGGTGGTCGTCAAGCCAGAGAAGCTCACCACTGATCGCGTATTTTTAATGGTGGGCGGCGGCGGCAACGATCGACCGATGCCCGAGTCAGCCAGTGGCATGATCACGCAGATTGCGGAAGCAACCGGCAGCATTGTGGCAGAGCTGCGAATGGTGCCGAATCAGCCGCTCGTCTTTCATGACGATGGTGAAGGTCGGGTTGAAGACGATCTGATCGGCTACTGCTGGGCGGAGTTCCTGGAGACTGGAGATGCCAACTGGCTTCCGCGGCTACCCATGGTCAAGAGTGTGGTGAAGGCGATGGACTGCCTGCAGGAGTGGTCGCGTGAGCAGGGAACACCTGTCGAAAAGTTCGTGGTGGCCGGAGGGTCAAAGCGTGGTTGGACGACCTGGATGACCGGCATCGTTGATCCCCGCTGTGAGGCGATCGTGCCGATCGTGATCGACGTGCTCAACGTCGATAAGTCGATTCGGCATCACGGAGCTGTCTACGGATTCTGGGCGAAGGCCCTGGGCAACTACGTGCAGCATCACATCCTGGAGCGGTTTGATCATCCAAGAATGGCCGACCTCTATGCGGTGGCTGACCCCTTCTCTTACCGCGATCGGCTGGAACTTCCGAAGTATGTGGTCAACGGGAGTGGCGATCAGTTCTTCTGCCCAGATTCATCGCAGTTTTATTACGATGAACTGCCAGGTGAGAAGCATCTCCGCTATGTGCCCAATGCCGATCATTCTCTTGAGCGGGCTGAAGATGCGGTGCCGAGCATCGTGGCCTTCTATCAGATGGTGGTCTCGGGGCGGGCTCGCCCAAAAACGTCCTGGACGTTTGAGCCGGACGGCTCGATCCGAGTTGTGAGTGATCTTGAGCCCGAGCAGGTGCTGCTTTGGCAGGCCTCCAACACGGAAGCACGCGATTTTCGCCTGATGACGATCGGCCCCGCATGGGAATCGACTGAGCTGAAGAAGCAGAGCGACGGTTCGTGGCGAGGTCGGCCTGCGAAGCCGGAAAAAGGCTGGAACGCGGCGCTTGTTGAACTGGCCTACGACTCCGGCGGCCCGTTCCCATTCAAAGTGTCGACTGCCGTCCGGATCACGCCAGACGTGCTGCCGTACAAAGACGTCGATCCGACCACGCTTCCATATGAGGGATTGCTGGACGCGGAGCGTGATCAGTCAGGAAGATCGGCTGGCGTCGGTGGGCGATGACCGCGGCCGCTGCCCAAAAATTGCAGTGCTGCTTTAAAAACTCATAGAATATTCACGGTTTGGGGGTTTACGATTTGGGAATCCGATCATGGGGTCGGTTTTTGCAGCGAAGAGTGCGCACCTAGGTGGAGTGAGGGGTCGGGTGTTTTCTGGGGCAGATGGTTTCTCCGGCAAATGTCTTTTTAGGCAAACGGGCCGGACCATTCTCCAGGAGCTTTGAAGGGTCTGCGTTCTCTTACGGGGGCGACTTTCTGTTTCTACACGCGATTTTTTCTTTTCTATTTTCCGGCTCACCAGCGAGAGGCAGGCGTTTCCTGTCGTAGGCGAGTCAAGTGCTCAGGGAGGTTACCGATGCGCCATTCCTGTTTTTTCTTGCTCAGTAGTCAACGGGCCGAGCGGAGCCGCCGCGGCTTCACGCTTGTCGAACTGCTTGTTGTGATCGCCATTATCGGGGTGCTTGTTGGGCTGTTGCTGCCGGCTGTGCAGTCTGCCCGAGAGGCGGCCCGTCGATCGCAGTGCTTTAACAACCTCAAACAGACCGGGCTTGCTCTGCACAACCATGAGAGCACGTTTGGGTATATTCCAGCGTGGCAAAAGTGGGTGCCAGAGCCAAGCAATCCAGGGAACCCGCTCTACAACCTGACCGAAGATGCCCAGTACACCTGGAGCGCGCTTGGGCAGATGCTTCCGTTCCTTGAGGAAGGAAATATCTATAGCAAGTTCGACTTCAAGCGGCCGCTGCTTGACGCGGTCAACCTGCCTCCGCCTTGGCCGGGCGGTCAGAATGACCCCAGTGTGATGACGGACATCAAGACGTTTCTCTGCCCTTCATCTCCGGCAACTCGTGAGGAAGGTGACTACGGCCCCTACTTCAGCGGTGCCGGATTGATGAACGGATCATTCATCCTGCCGAGAACGGACTACGGGCCATTGCGGGGTGTGCATTCCAGCCTCAATGCGTGTGCCGGTGTGACTCCTGCGGTCACGACGCAGAACGCGATGATGGGAAGTTCCAACACGCAGACAAAGAGCACGGTGAAGTTCGGTGAGGTCAAGGATGGACTTTCGAAAACCATCGCCTTTATCGAAATCGCCGGCAAGCAGGGGATCTGGTTTAAGGGTAAGAACCTGGCTCAGCCACCCTCCACCATCAACCTGAACTCGTTCTATGGTGACTGGAACGTGGCTCGGCATCCTCGCGGTTTGTCGGGTGCTGACCCGAGCAATCCGCAGCAGGCTGGCTGCTCCAACATCAACATCCTCAATACGGACAATCCGTACGGTTTCCATGCCAGTGGCGTCGTGACGCTTCGCGGAGACGGTTCGGTGATGTTTCTCAATGAGAATGTTTCTCCGCAGGCCTTTGTGGCGTTTGTTGGCCGCAACGACAGCATGCCGACTCAGGGGATTGATGACTGAGTCTCTGACGTTTGGCGTGCGAGAGAGTTCGTATCCTTTTCCTGAAGAGAGTGACTATGTTGCGGATTCGTTGGATGTCGGGGTTGCTGCCACTCGCATTCGTGCTGGTGGCCAGCCTCGGCTGTGGAGAGTCAGGCCCTTCACTGACGCCGGTCACTGGAAAGGTGACTGTCGATGGCCAGCCTGCTGAGGGTGTCACGCTGCTGTTTCACGGTGCAAACAGTGTGAGCAGTGCCAACAGTGATGCCTCAGGCGGGTACTCCGTTATCACCGACGGCAATCCTGGTATGCCAACAGGGAGCTTCAAGGTGACAGCGAGTTGGCCTGAGAAAGTGGAGGCGAGCGTTGGCATGGGGGAAACGCCTGATGCACCAGATCGGCTCAAGTCCAAGTATCTGATCCGTGATCAGTCGAAGATCACCGTTGAGGTGACGGATTCCACGACGGAACTTCCGCTGGTGGAGCTCTCAACGCAGTAGTCCGACGCCGGAGAGCGTTTGCAAACACCGGGTGACAATCTGGTTCGGTTGCGAAGGCGGCAGGTGGCGTGATGCCATCTGCCGCCTTTTTTTGGACACGCCTTTTTCGGTGCACATTGGACATTGGTTTGTGCACGTGATCGTGAAGCAAGCAGTTTGGGAGGCAGTCGATTACTGTGGGCCAGAAAGCGTGAGTTCACTAAGCGTGTCGCGGCCTTCATCGATGCGAAGAAAGCGGTCGGCTGGCACGTGTGCGAAGACTTGTGTTGTGCCGCTGGCTGGCCAATGAATCTCCAGCTTCTCAACAGCCGTCGCCTTGCCGAGGCCTATTTCGCATCGCAGGGGACTGGCCCCAAAACTGCCGCCACTCCCCACCCAATCGTAGACCTTCCGCTCGTCGTCGCCGTCACGGATGTGAGCGATGATGCGGGCTCCAATGGCAGAGCGATTGGAGCGATGGCCGACGAGCTGCACGGTCAGCCAGTGGTTGCCAAACCCAGGATTTTCAAAGAGGGCGTTGGCGGCCATGTCGCCAGGGTAGGCACCTCCCATTTCGGCAAACACGTCCTGATCGCCGTCGTTGTCGATGTCGGCGAATGAGATGCCGTGGCCCTTCTGGAGGTGACCGAAGCCGCCTGCGGTGGTCACGTTCAGGAATCGTTGTCCTCGGTCATTGTGGTACATCACGTTCGGCATCAGGCCTTCGTAGGCAGGGGTGCCTGTGCCCAGGTAGATATCTGGGTACCCATCGTTGTCGAGATCGCCGAAGTTGGCCCCCATCGGGGGCAGCGTGTTGCGGAGGTTGCGGGTCTGACCCACCTCACGAAAACTTCCCTTGCCATCCCCTTCGTAGAGATGAGCCAGCGGGACGGAGGTCCTCTCGCCAAAGAAGGTCGAGGCAAGCCCGTCGAGGGTCAAGGAGTAGCCGGCGACGAACAGGTCGAGATGGCCGTCTTGGTTGGCATCCCAAAACCATGTGGGAAATGAGTCAATGGGCTGATCCACGCCAAGTTTTTTGGCAACGTCGGTGAACGTGCCGTTGCCGTTGTTATGGAACAGCCGGTTGGCACCGCCGAGCACCGACACGTAAATGTCGGTGAAGCCATCGTTGTCATAATCAGCAGCAGTGACACCCTTTACGAATGCGGTCAGCGCGACTCCCGCTGCTGCGGCGACGTCTTCGAACCGAACATTTTCGATATTGCGAAAGAGCTGGCAGGGTAGCTCTTCGTTGCCCACGAAGAGGTCGAGATCTCCGTCGTTGTCGTAGTCAAGCCAGACGGCTGTCTGGGTGGGGCAGGCAGGTTCAGCGAGGCCGACGGTGAAGGTAACGTCGGTGAACCGGCCGTGGCCATCGTTTGAGAGCAGCGAGTTGGGAATAGATCCACCGCTTCGCAGCCAGGCCCCCCGCAGCACGAAGAGGTCGATATCTCCATCGTTGTCGTAATCGGCCTGGATCATGTTCAGCCCACCATAGAGGCCGCTGAAGTTGGCCTTCTGGGAGGCTTCGACAAAGCTGGCACCTGTATTGCGGAAGTACTGAAGCTCATCCCCCTCGCCCCACGATGAGACCACGAGATCGAGGTCGCCGTCGCCATCAAAGTCGTCGATGACACTGCCTCCGGAGTGGGAAACCGTGTTGACTCCCCTATCGAGCGCCACGTTAAGAAAGCGGGGGAAAGCTTCCTCTGACTCCAGGCTTTCGGGAATCAGGCGAAACGCTTCGGGAACGCCAGCGGGATACTCGCCGACGGTCATCGCGGCAATGTTGAGCAGCCACCGCGACGTGAGATCGTGGGGGGATGCTGCTAATGTTTCCGTGAGCGACCGCATGGCCGCCCGGGAGCCTTCTTGAAGCCGATGCACCCCGCCTGGGCTAAGCGGGAGTAGGCAGCTGGCAGAGTTATTGCAGTCAACACAGTTCTCGTTTTCAGCGAGCCGTAGCCAGGCAAGCCCGAGTCGAGCCGACAGGCCAGCACGCGTTGCAGGGAGCACGCTCATGCCGCTGGTTGCGAGCAGGTCTGTAGCTGTTTGCAGGTGGGCAACCGCCGCACGGGTATCGCCGAGCCAGAGTCGGCGTTCCGCGAGACTCGTGAGGCTCCTCAGCAAGCGTTGAGGAGAGGCTGTGACACGTCCCAGGCGGCTTTCGTGGTCAGTGACCGATTCACCACCAAATGTCAGCGTCTCATAGCGGTGTTCGTCGCGGATCCGCTGCAGCACCTGCACCATCGCCGCGTGGCTGTCGTTTGCGGTGTCAAACTGAGCACGGTCGTGAGAGCGGCCTTCAAACGACCCGGCGGCGTCACCCACAAAGGCTGTCGAGAATGGTGAGCCGGTTTGAGGGAGAGGGGGGGGCGTGTTGACCCCGACGGCACCAGTCGGAGTGGGTCGAAGATCAAACGGATTGCCTTTGGGGCCGGTGGCCTCAGCTAGGGCACCCGTGCCGGTGGGAGGTGAGGAGCGCGTGGAGGCGGATTCTGGTGCATCGAACCTCCAGAAAACGAGGGAAACCGAAACCAGCAACGCTCCCAGGGTGAAGAAGCCGCGAATTCGGGCTTTTTTCATGCGATGTGGAGCCGTGGTGGTGTGTGGTCCGGCCAAGGTTTTTGGGCGGAGGCTATTCAACGGCGACCCGGGCAGATGGTTTCGGGCGTCATCAAGAGAGCGAGGGATGACGCCGGGGGCGTGGCCTGGCTCAAGAGATGCCGCCTTTTTCGCCAAAAAAACCTAGACATTTGCGGTCAAAAGGCCTAACCTATTGGAAGTCTAGGCGGGGGGGTTGGCTACTTGTTTCTTGGCCAGAGTCAATTCTTGGTGTGTATTCACTTGGGTTTCTCTTTTCTTTTGATCCGGGGTGATTTCCATGCAATACGATGCGTTTCGAAACGCAACGATGAGGAGACGAGGCTTCACGCTCGTTGAACTGCTCGTTGTGATTGCCATCATCGGAGTCTTGGTGGGCCTGTTGCTGCCAGCAGTGCAGTCGGCTCGCGAAGCAGCTCGGCGTAGTCAGTGCCAAAACAATGTGCGGCAGATCATGCTCGCCATGCACAACCATCACGACACGAATGGGGAGTTTCCCCAGAGCGTCGGCTGGGGCACCACCTACGAGCCCTACTACTTCTCAGATAAGGTGAAACTGCTCCCCTTCGTGGAGGAGGGCAACATCATCAACTCGTTAGGCGACAAGTACGGCGGCGCGTATCACCCGGGCTGGGGAAGCGGTGCAACGCCAGCGGCCAACAACGCTGCTCTCAATACGCGTGTGTCGGTGTTTAAGTGCCCCTCGAGCCCAAATCGTATCGGTGATGGGTCAGCGAACCATACCTATTCAATTAATATGGGAACGTCTCATAACGCGCCCCATGGCACGTCAGGGGCGTCGAGTGCGGGCGAGACCAACCACAAGGGCATCGCCTCCTATCGCCATGAGAATAGTGGCTATGGTGACGCTCCGGTGACGATGGGCTCCATCAGCGATGGCACGAGCAAGACTGCCGGCTACTCAGAGTTTGTGATCGAGAAGTGGCACGGCAACATCACCGGCGACAAGAAGCTCCAGCGGTCGCAGGTCTACAGCTGGGCTCGGGGCAACTCCACCGCCGAGATGCGGCAGAGCTGTCTGAGCCAGACCGCTCTCAACGATGGCGGTGGCGGCCGCATCATGCGTGGCGGTGGATGGTCGTGGTCGTTTATGGCGGCTGGTGGTGCCTATTCGCACACGATGATGCCAAACGAAAAGAGCTGCCAGACATGGGATGGCCCTGGTGGTGGTGACTGGTACGGCTCGAACCTGCTTGCCGCGACCAGCGAACATCCAGGTGGTGTCAATGTTGGCATGATGGATGGTGGCGTCCGTTTTGTGAACGATAACGTCGGCAACGACATCTGGTGGGCAATGGGAACGCGGAACAACGGTGAGCCAGCCGCTAGTCCTGATTGATCTCTGTCTGCAGGATGGCCAGTGTGTTTCCTCGATGAGTGCGACATGCGGAGTCGTCTGCTGAGTACGATGAGTGCCGTTCACTGCAGGGGCGAAGGCTCCCGCAGCAATGATGCGGGGCGACCGAGTGCGGTCGCCCCGCTTTCGTTGCGGACGGGGGCCGTGAAGCTGGTGGCCGTTGCTGTGCTCGTGGTTGCCGCTGCCTGCGGAGGTGGATGGCTGTTTGCTGAAAGCGGACTTTCCACAGCCCAACGGCTGGCGAAACATGGGCTGTGGCAAGAAGTGCACGCCCCGCTCGCACGCTACCTGTGGATTCACCCTCGCAGTCCGCGTGCGAATCTTTTGGCTGCCGAAGCCGTTGTGAAAGATGACTCGCTCCCGCTGGTGCGGCGGGTCAACGACTCGCTCGCCCATCTGGCGTTGATTCCCGATAGCTCGCCTGCAGCTGTTGAAGCGCGGATTGCGGAGGCGCGGGTTGAACTGTTTCTGCGTTACGAACCCATGGCCGCTGCGCGTTCGCTGGCAGAGGCGATCGATCTCGATGGGACGGCCCTTGAGCCGCATCTGCTCACCTGGAAACTCCTCGAGCTCACAGGCCGAGCTGACGATGCGGAAGCGACGTTCTGGACCTGCTATGACCTATCTGCCGAAGTGGACCGGCCGCAGCGACTGCGGGAGTGGTATGTCAGCCAGTTCTTTCCGCTGACCTCAACGGCCGAGCTTGATCAGCTGATGGGGTTTCGCGGTTCCGCCGCAGAGTCTGGTGTGTCGGTGGAAATGCGGCGTCTGCAGCGGTTTCGGTTGGCCGAACCGCACGAGCCGGTGCCGCATGCGGCGCTCGCACAGCTTTTTCTTCGAGAAAACGAGCCAGAACTCGCCCTTGATGTATTGGATGAGGCTGCGAGTGAGCTGACGACAGAGCAGCAGAAGAACCCGTTCATTCTCGGCGTGGTGGTGGAGACACTGCTTGAACTGGGGGAGACGGAACCGGCTCTGGAAACCTTTGATCGCTGGGTATCTCCTCGCGAAGGTCGGCAGTACTGGCTGGTGCGTGGTCGTGTGATGCAAGAAGCTGGTGACAATCCGGCTGAGGCAGCGTTGGCGTATCGAGAGGCACTTGCGGGATGGCCGGGGGTTATTGACTGGCGGACCATGAATCGGCTGGCCGGGTGTCTCTCGCGGACCGGAAACGCGGAACAAGCGGCCGCCGAGCGGCAGCGGGTGCAGGAGGTGCAGCAAGAGCTTCCTCAGGAGCGGCTGCAGCAGCTGCTCGATTCGCTGGCGACACCAGATGATCCAGCCGTCGCAGAGGCGATGGCGGGGTTTTATCGGGCGATTGGTCGAGACCGAGAAGCAGCCGCATGGAAGGCTGTTGAAGCAGCTGGCAGCGGTTCAGCTGCTGGGAACGTTGGTCCGTAGACCGTCGATCATCGAGAGATAAAATAAGGGTCCCGAAAACGGGTTTCAGGATGACAGTTGTGGGCGACGGTGCGAGGCTTGGCCAGGTGTTGGTTCGGCCGCACTGCTCAGGAACACTCGAGTGAGGAATGAGCGATGAAGAAGACGGTAGCGAATATGGCTTTTTGCATGCTGGCGGCTGTGTCGGCACTTGGTGTTGTCGGATGTTCCGATTCGGGGCCTGAGCCCACGACAGCACCCGTGCAGCAGGAAGGTCAGAGCGCTCAGGAGCGTGCTATGCAGGGCATGCCGGAAAGCGCCCGTCAGCAGTACCAGCAGCAGCAAAACTAAGAGGGCTGCTGAGGAAGCCGCCGGCGAGGGCATTGCCGTTGCTCGATCGCTGCTCACGGTTCATTCACCGGGATGCGGTCGAGCGACGGCAGTTCGCTTTGGCTCTCAATCGCACGACGAAGATCACGGACGAATGGATCGTCGATGAAGTCGACAGGGAGGCCAGCAAGGAGGTCGTTGGCCTGCTGGATATTTCCAGCGGAGGCAAACCTGTGTGCTCGCACGCATGTCGCCCAAGGGTTTGCTGGAGCCGCGAGCACAAACTGGTCGAGCAGGCGATCTCGCTGCTGCCGTTGACGGGCGGTATCGGCTGCCGCCTTCCACTCGGCAAAGGCCGCGGTGTCGTTGCGGCTCGCCGCCAGTCGCTGGAAGAGATAGGCCGTTTCTGCCCGCTGAGTAGCGACATCAGTCAGCGGACTGAGCCACGCTTCCGCCGCATCGGCATCGCCGTTGGCAAGGGCCGCTTCGGCAAGGGCTTCCCGTGGAGAGACGCTGTCAGGCTGGACGGCGACCGCTTCCGTCCAGGCGGTGATCGCGGCGTCTTGGTTGCCATCCTGAGCCATCGCACGCCCGAGGCGAAAGAAGGCTTCTCCCGTTGGCTCGATCGCGATGCTCCGCTGAAACTGAGCGATCGCATCAGCAGCGTTGCCCTGGTCGAGAAGCGTGTTGCCATACTGCAAGAAGATCTCGTGCGGCGGTAGTGGAAGCTCTGCCGCATCAGGAACTTCGGCGATGAGCTGCTGATAAGCCTCAGCAGCAGCAGCCGAGTCACCAAGGTCTTGGCGAAAGATTGCTTGGAGGAAGAGCCCTTGTGCTTTCATGCCGGGGGCTGCAGCAAGCTGCTGCGCAGCGACCACGGCTTCCTTGAGTTGACCGAGACGGGCCGTGCAGATGGCGAGTTCGTAGAGGGCGTCGGCATCTCCTGGATTGCTTTCCAGGAACACCGTCAGGATCGGCTTTGCTCGCGACCAGGACTCCATCATCAAGTAGCCAGCCGCGAGTGCGTGGAGATCATCCGCCGATGCCGGTTGGACCTTCTCGTAGATGCCCACAGCCTCTTCGCTGCGTCCAAGTTTCACGAGGGCTCGTGCTCGTAGTGAGAGACCTCGGGCGTCGTCGGCATGGCCATCGAGGTAAAAACGTGCGAGCGCTTCTGCTCGCGTTGGATCATCGGCTTCCAGCGCGGCTTCGCCTTCACGGAGAGGCCAGTCGTTCCACCAGTTGATGCCCCAGACCACCGAGAGAGCGCCGCCCATCGCGAGCAAGGCTGCCAGCAGCAGGCGAAGCCCTCGACGGTGACGCGGGGCGGGAGCGGATGTTGGAGAAGGGGAGCTCATGGCTGCTCATTCTGCAGGAGCGTGGCGTCAGGAAGCGTGCTGCTCGGAAGCACGACGGCCGGGCTTCGAGGCTGTGGAGACGGAACGGGAAGGGAGCCCTCAACCACCCGCCAGTAGCGATCTCCGGTGAGGGAGATCTGGTCGACGCGGCCACTGGGCCAGTGGATGGTCACCTGCGCGGGCTCCTCTGCGGAGCTGAGGGTGAAGAGCAGCCTGGGGTCGTGACTCGCCTGATAGCTACCGCCGGCAAAGATCGGCCGCACCATCCGCAAATTACCAGAGACCACCTCCACCCGGCCACCAATCGGAGGAATACGAGAGGGCGTCGCAAGCTCGAGACCAAGAAAACTTCCGCCAGCCTCCGTGCGATTCTCAAGCAACGCAGAAGGTGAGGCGTTGTGTGCCACTGCGATGTCGAGATCACCGTCGTTGTCGAAGTCACCGCCTGCGACACCTCGGCCGAGCCAGCGGCCTTGGAAGTAGGTGCCGGCGACATCCCCTGACACATCCTCGAACCGCGTGCGGTCGGTACGACGCAGGAGTTGCGGGGGCATCTTCTCGGGAGGGGCGTTTGGGCCGAGCACGTGCCCCGTGGTCACAAACAGATCGAGGAATCCATTGCGATCCCAGTCGAGGGCCACGGCGCCAAACCCGAGGTTGTCAAAGCTCGTGGCCGCAATCTTCGTTCGGCGACTCTCATCAGCGAACTGGAGGCTTCCTAGATTTCGATAGAGCGTGTTCTTGGCCTTATGGAAATGGGCCAGAAACAGATCGGGCAGTCCATCGTCATTGAGGTCGTCGCAGGCAATGCCCATGGTCGCTTCGTTTTCGCCTTGATCGCTCAGCGCACAGCCTGCCGTGACTGCGATCTCGCGATAGAGCCTTTCCTGCTGATCCGGAGTAGGTTGATTGGCATCCGTGCCGACCGATTCCACCGGCGTGTAGAGCAGGTTGGGCGTCATGTCGTTGCCCACGTAGATCTCCGGTCGGAGGTCGTGGTCAAAATCGACGGCGACTGCTGCCAGGCCTTTACCAGCGCCATCAGGCTCAATGAATCCGAGCGCTTTGGCCTTCTCCACAAATGTGCCGTCACCCTGGCTGACAAAGACCGCATCCTGGAGCCCCCGGTATGTTCCAGGCCCACAGTAGCCGACGTCTCCGCCGTAGTCGCATGGGCGAACATTCTCGGGCGTCTGGTCGATGAAGTTGGCGACGTAAAGGTCGAGCTGCCCATCAGCGTTGAGATCGGCAAAGAAGGCGGCTGTGCCCCAGGCGGTGTCACCGACTCCCGCGACATCCGTCTGGTCGGTAAAGGTGCCGTCACCGTTGTTGTGGAGCAAAAGATTCTTGCCGTAGTTGGTGACGTAGATATCCGGGAAACCATCCGCATCGTAGTCACCCACCGCCACGCCCTGCCCGTAGCCACCGTCGGGCATCCCCGCCTGCTGGGTTGCGTTGCGGAAGCGAATCTGGCCGTCCGCACTGGGGCCGAGATTTCGATACAGCTGGTCGGGAGCTTCGCGAGCAGGGCCTTGCCCCGGCTCCAGCTGGCCCCCATTGGTAAAGAACAGGTCGAGCCAGCCATCAAGGTCGGCATCCAGCCAGGCCACACCACCTCCCATCACTTCCACGATCATCCAGCGGCCTTCAACAACATCCCGGTCATACACAAAATCGATGCCTGCTTCCTCGGCGATGTCTTCAAAGATCGGCTTCACGCCCGTGGCAGCGGGCTGCTTGGCAGGAGTGGTTGGCGTGTTTGTCTCTGATGCCGCGGGGGGGGCCGGAGGTGAGGTCTGCTGATCGGCGGATACGGGTGGGGCAGTCGTGTCTTTCGGCTGACTGCAGCCTGTGAGCGTGAGCAGGAGCAGGATCGCGATGCCAAATGTCCATGTCTGCGGGCGCAGGGAGTTCACCCCTGCGAGCCATCTGTCGACCGAGCGTGCGGCCATCGATCGAACAGGGATGGTGCGAAGAGGTGACTCGAGAGAACTCATTGGAGGGGCTCCCGAAGCAGTACCACCTGCGGTGGCTGGTCATCACGTGGCTCAATGATCAGATAACTTCCGCCTGGGGTAAGGCCGTCGATCTGTGATTCACGGCCATTGGGCCAGCGAATGGAAAGTGACGGCTCATCGTCACGGTCGCTGGCAAAGAAGAGCCGTGGGTCACGGCTGGACTGGTAGCCCCCGCCGCCTTTCACCTGCCGTAGCTGCGGTGGTGAGGTCATCAGGCGTGCCACACTGCCGATTGCATCGCGGTTGCTCGCGGTGCCCACCAGCCGAATTGAGAGAGCTGCGTGAGCCAAGGATCGGTTGGCTGCATTGTTGGCCAGCAGAGCGGCCGGCTCATCACGGTGGTTCAGAATGAAGTCTTCGTCGCCGTCGTTGTCGAGGTCAGCGGCCACAAGCCCACGCCCTTGATGCGGAACGAGGAAGTAGTCGCCTGCCTGGTCGGCATCCAGCGCACGGAACTGCCCCTCCTGGTTGTGAAGCAGGAGGCCTGCTTGGCGCAGGTCAGCGTTCGGGTCTCGCTCGTCGCCAACGTGCCCGCTGGTGACGATCGCATCTTCCTGGCCATCGAGATCGATGTCGGAAAACTGGACGCCCCAGCTGACCAGCTGCACGCTGGAAGGCCCGATACCACTGCCTTCACTCGCATCGACAAACATGCCACCTCCGGAGTTGGCGAACAGCAGGTTGTATTCCCGTTGGAAGTCGGTGACGAGTAGGTCGAAGCGGCCGGTTCCCCGAGTGTCGGCTGCGTCGATGCCCATGCTGGACTTCACTCGCCCGAGTGAATCATAGGCCGCGCCGGAGAGGTCGCTGCGGTCGGTAAAGCTGCCATCGCCTGCGCCTGCCAGGAGCACGTTGTGGTTGAGATCATTGGCTATGTAGAGGTCGAGATGCGGGTCGTCGTCGAGGTGGGCCGCCAACACACCCAGCCCTCGGCCTGAGGGCACGAGGATGCCAGAGCTTTCGCTCGCATCGGCAAATGAGCCGTCGGCCTGGTTCTTAAAGTAGGCGTCGGCGACAGGCTCAACAGTCAGAGGACTACAGAACACCCGCACGCCACTCACGGCGTCTCCGCAGAACGGGTTGTCGTCGAGTGACCAGCTGCCGTAGTGACAGACGTAGACGTCGAGGTGGCCATCAAGATCAGCATCAAAGAATGCTGCACTGGAACTCCAGCGATCATCCTCCAGGCCCACGGTGAGCTCTTCGAAGGTTCCATCGCCGAGGTTATGAAACAGAACGTCTGGGCCGTAGCATGTCACAAACACATCTGGAAACCCATCTGCATCGACATCTGCGACGGTCACGCCATGGGTGTAGCCTTGGTGTCCAAGCCGCGTGTGATCGGTCACCTCCTCAAATGCCCAGCTGCCGAGGTTGCGGTAGCAGCGGTTGGGGTGGGTGGATGTGAGTGACGAGACTGGGAACTCGTTGCCTGTGGCGAAGAGGAGGTCGATCCTTCCATCGAGGTCGTAGTCGAATGCGGCCAGGCCACTGCCGTTGGCGGAAGGAAACGGCTTCTCGGCAGAGTCACCAGAAACGTGCTCAAACCGAATGCCTGAACGAGCGGTCATGTCAGCCAGCCAGGCATCCTCGGTGGCGACGAAAGAAACTGAAGAGGTCTCCTTCGTTGCAGGCGTCTCCGGAGTCGTGCTGGTTGGGCCCGGCAGCTGCACCGCAGGAATCACCGCCGGAGGGCCTGGAGGCGGTGACACATCCGGAAACAGCAGCACTGCGAGCAGACCAACCGTGAGGACCGCAACAACACCGATCGCGACAAGCACTGGGCGAGGCATCCGTGGCTCCCATCAGGCGATGTCGTAAACCTCGAGGCGACCGAAATCGGCAATTCGTCCCTGCTCGTCCTTATCCGGCTGGCCTTGCCCGCCGACGAGAATCATCCGCGAGCCATCCCCTGCAAACAGGATGTCGGTGACGCGGTAGCCAGACTTCAGACTCCCCACCTTGCTGCCGTCGGAGAGCCGATAGAACCCAACGTTGAGGTTGCCACCCCGCAGCCTGCCGCCCATCGCGAATGTCTCGTGGTGTGGATGAACAGCGAGCGATTCCATCAAGCCTTCACCCGACTCGTCTTTGTGCGTCTCGTCACGTTTCACAGGAGGATCGGCTCGCCAGTCCCACCGTTGCCAGAGCTGCCGCCCGTTTCCGGCCATCGGGTCTCGCATAGGCCCCATGCCACACATCAGCAACTCCGCGTCATCTGGCGCGAAGCGAAGGGCAAAGATCCCACCCAGGTAGCAGTGGCTCTTGATGATGCCCCAGCTCGTAAAGTCGGGAGTGGTCCAGCTGGCGACCTGCTCTCCGCTCCGGGCATTCCAGATGCGAATCTCCCCCATCAGATTCCCTGCTGCAACGAACTGGCTGTCATTGCTGAAGGCGACTGCCTGCACGGAGGGCACGTGGGACAGACTCTGCAGGGTTTCACCGGTGTCTGCTGCCACAATCTTCACCGACGGCTCTCGTTCCGCAGCCGGCTCGTACTTGTAGCCACCGGCAAGGTACTGGCCGGTCACCGAGGCGATCAGCGTCTCATCAGGCGAGACCGTCATGTCCCACGACCAGAACGCATGCAGGTTCCGTGACCGGACGATGCTGTCGGTGGCGAGATCGTACCACTGCAGCATGCCGTCGTAGCCAGCTGAGAGATACTGACCCTGCGAAGGCAGAGCCGCCACCGAACTGACATAACTGGCGTGGGCTGCGACCTTACGGTGGCTCGCCGTGTCGAGGTCAACCCGGTAGATCCCGTCGAGGCAGCCAACGAGCAACTCGGTATCTCCGAGCCATGCCGCAGCGAGCACCGCCGTCGGAAGCTTGAGATCGGTGAGACGAGTTGGACTGTCGAGCGGCATTGCAGGAAAGGGCGTCAGCCCGCATTGAGAAGGGTCGAAATCGGCTTTGCATCACCTTCCACGCGGTGGAAGGTTGGGAGGTCACCCAGGTCATATTCCGCTGCTGGGTCAATGCCGAGGGTCGTGAAGATCGTGGCGAAGAGCTCACGGTTGTCGACTGGATCTGTCGTCACGTCGAAGCCTCGTTCGTCTGTGGCTCCGTGGACCACGCCGCCGCGAATCCCGCCGCCTGCCATAGCAAGACTCCAGGCCTTTGCGTAGTGGTCGCGGCCGCGTGCGTCATTCAGCCACGGTGTCCGTCCGAACTCGCCCATGGCGATGACGAGCGTGTCATCAAGCATGCCGCGTTCGCTGAGGTCGTTGACCAACTGGTAGATCACATTGTCGAGCTCAGGCACGAGCATCTGATGCATTTCGTGCTGGAAGACATGGTTGTCCCACGGCATGCCGTTGGCCACCATCACAAACGTGGAGCCATTCTCAATCAGGTGGCGAGCGAGAAGGGCGTGTTGAGCGAAGGCACCAGGACCGTAGCGGTAACGGTCGTCCGCGGGGAGGCGTTCGATGTCAAACAGCGGTGCACAGCTCATCAGGCCCTTGACCCTGGCGAACGCGGCGTTGTAGCCAGCAGCAGCGGCACTCGACTGGTCGTTCTCGAACTTGCGACTGAGGAATCGGCGGAGGGCTTCGCGATCGGCATGGTCGGCTTCATCGATCGATTCTGGTCGCAGGATATTGGGGATCGAGTACTCACCGCCGGCTCGAACTGGACCATACTCCGCTCCCAGCCAGCCGGCCCAGTTGCCCCCCTTGAAAGCCTTGAACTCATTTCCTTCTGGGCATGGGTCAAGCAGCACAAACTGCGGCACCGGGCTGTCAAGTTGGCCAAGCTGCTGAGCGACGACAGAGCCGAGGATCGGTCGCGTAAACGGGGGGCGGGGAGCGTCGCCTCGGGTGAGCACATCGATGCCCTGGAAATGTTCACTCGGTTCGGTCTTCATCGACCGAATGATCGCAAGCTTGTCGAGAATGCTGGCGCACTGTGGCATCAGTTCACTGACATGCACGCCAGGCATCGCAGTGGGGATGGCGGCGAAGGGACCGGCCGTTTCCGTGCCCGGCTTGGGGTCCCACGTCTCAAACTGGCTCGGTGCCCCGCAGAGCCACAGCAGGATGCACTTCTTTCCCTGCTTCTTGACTTCATCGGCGATAGCCTGAGCCGAAAACAGCCCTGCGAAGCTCCCCATCGACGCCGCTCCGGCAGCCAGCGAACCTTCCAAAAAGAGCCGGCGATGCATGCCATGCTCAGGGCTGCCGCAGTCACGGTTGCCTGATGAGGTGGGTCGGTTTTGGAGCTGCGTGGACATGGGGACTTCAGTGGTTGAAGCGAAACTCGGCCGAGGTCACGATCGCCCAAGCGGCGTGGACCAGACGCTGTTTCGCAACCGGTGGAGCATCGTTGGAACTGATCTCAGCGGATTGAGGGGATTGGCTGAGGAATGTTGCCACGGCCTCCACTTCTTCCGCGGTCGGCATGCGGCAGAGTGTGGCGAGAAAGAGGGCGGTGGCGGCCTCGTGGGTGGAAGGCAGTGCAGCCATGGCAGCGAGCGGGTGATCACCTTCGCTCACCTCCTGCAGCAGGGCTTGCAGGTCAGGCCCATTGGAGAGAAATAACGGCTCAGCGATTGTCGTGACGCTCTCATCTGGCAGGACGTCAGGCATCGCTTGCCGGACAGCTGACGTCAGTTCCCGAGGCATCTCGCCCGCTCCGTAGAGAGCGACGCGAAGGCTGCTGGTGAACTGCTCAGCGGTCAGCGGACGTTCGAGATACCAGGCGAACGTGGCAGGGTCATCAACGCCGGCGGGCTTTCGCGAGGAGCGTTGGTAGGCCTGGCTGCTGGCGATCGCCCGCAGCGTCCGACGAATGTCATAGCCATGCTGACGAAAGTCATCCGTTAGAAGCTGCAGGATTTCGGGGTGCTCGATGGTATGTGCAGAGTCCATTTCGTCATACGGATGCACAAGTCCGCGTCCCATAAGCACCGCCCAGAGTCGATTGGCCATCGCCTGGGCGAGACGCGGATGATCCCTCAGCACGTCTTCCACGAACCGTTCCCGACGCGAGAAGACGGGCTGACGAGGTTCGCCGTCACGAAATGCGGCCTGGTAGAGTTCGTCGCTCTCCTGCTGTTCTTCGTCGGCAGCAGGGCGTGCCTCGTCCACCACGTCCACGTCGAGGAACTTCAAGAGGTTTGGAGAACTCGTGCCTTCGATATCGGCGAACTCAGAAAATCCTCCCACGGCTGATTCCACTATCCGCGGGCCTTGGTCGGTCATCTCGTTCTTGCCGCGATTGAAGAAGGCGACCAGACCCCAGTAGTGGGCCTGCTCCACTTCGGCAGCCGTCATCGAGTCGTGGCACTGGGCACACTCGATGCGAAACCCGAAGAAGGCCGGGGCGACGGCCTCCGCGATCTGCTGATGGTCGTTGTTTCGCTCGTAGAGAAACCAGGTGGCAGCGTTGTCTGCCGCTGTGGCCGGCCGGGCGAGCAGCATCGCCTCTGCCATCTGATTCCAGGGCCGGTTGTCGTGGAACTGTGTCTGCAGCCACTGCCGCCAGCCGTGCTCATGCCGTTCTCGCATAGTGCGGCCAGATCCCCGGCCCATCAGGAGCACGTCAAACAGATCGGCCATCCGCTTGGCGTAGTCATCGGAAGCCAGAAGACGATCGATAAGGAGCAGCCGTCGGTCTTCACGGGAATCACTGAGAAAGTCTTCCCGCTCTGCCGTTGAAGGAATCCGCCCCGCAAGATCGAGAAACACACGACGCAGAAAGACTTCGTCACTGATGGCATCAGCAGCCTGGACGTCTGCCGCAGCCCAGCCTTCTTCAAGCAGACGATCGATCGCGGCTGCGAGCTCAGCGTTGGAGGCTGGCGGTGTGCCCCGATTATCAGAGGGCTGAACTGCCGTGGTCTGCGGAGAGCCTTCCATCGCGGCTGCCTGCCGTCCACACGCGAGCGAGACCGTGGTGACGGCAACGAGGACTGCCAGTCGCAGGATCAGGCTGGAAACAGAACGCGACGGTGATGGCATAGCGACGTGAGAGATTCGGCAGGACAGTACGCGGGCACAAAGAGAGAGCACTGACAGCAATACACAGCCTGTGCCGGCCCATCCGCCAGGACCGGCTACACTCCTCTACAGTATACCGCTCTCGCCAGAGGCGCTAGCGGAGGGCGGGCTGCAGAAACCAGCCACTGACGCCGAAGGTGAGGGTTTCGATCGTTTCCATCGGCTCCCCCGTGATCTGCTCGATCGCCCAGAGGCAGGAAAGACCGACGTGATCGATCGGTCCGTGCTGATCACCGAATGTGCGGAGTGTTGAGAGCTGGCTCTCTGACTTCATGCGTCCGAGCCCCAGTGCGGTCATTGCACGGACGAGATCGTTCTCTGGATTCGGAGATCCCACATCAGCCAGGCGGCCCGCGAAGGTCTCTGCAAGTTGCTCGTCGGGATTCTCTTGTTTGAGATACCCAAGCGCCCAGCAGGCCGCTCCTCTGGTGTCAGGGAGGAGCGTCGACTTGGGAACGAACTTTCGCATCAACGGCTCGCCAGGCTCGTAACGGACCTCACCAAAGAACTGGAAAATCTGGCTCAGCTGTAAGCCGACGTAACTCGCAGCGCCCTCCCCGGCCATCCGCGCGTGGCCCGCCTCGGCAAATCGGAGCAGAGGTTCGAGCGTGGCGTCGACGGAGAGCTTGCGGAGGGCCCAGGCGGCCGCCACGGCAGCCTCAGGACGAGGGTCGTTGAGCACCTGGAGCAGTCGATCGGCGGCAGGTTCATGGTCCAGCGTGCCCAACACTAACGCAGCCTGTTCAAGCCCACGCCATCCGTCGGCGGCAAGGACCGCCGTGGAGCCCTCAAGCACCGCGGGTTCTAGGTCGTCATCTGCGGCAAACAGAATCAGCGCTCCCGCAACCATGCCACGGATGCCTGGGTTACGATCATCGAGCAGCGGGCAGAGCGAGGTGACTGCGGCAGCATCACCGCGGGTGATCAGAATCTCGGCGGCCACTCGGCGGAGTCCGGCGTCTGGGCTGGTGATCGCTGGGCGTGCGAGAGGGAGAGCGAGTTCGTTGTCGATCTGGCGGAGCCGGTCGAGGGCAGCCGTGGCCACGGTGGGCTCGGAGGTGCTGGCCAGAGAGGTCAGGAGCTTCACGGTGCCGGGATCGTCATGCTTGGCGAGCAGGAGCACCGCAAGCAGTGGGCCGGTGTGTGCTGGGCGGAGTCGTCGCGTGGCGAGGTCACTGGCGGTGTCGAGCAGGCCTGTTGCCTGCAGACTGCCACA
>Ga0129348_1000195_pt1 | contig 21212 bp, 26 predicted proteins | sample CPBDNA_4_FD_94424 | JGI IMG/M metagenome (GOLD analysis project Ga0129348, IMG submission 94424) | Freshwater to marine salinity gradient microbial communities from Chesapeake Bay, USA - CPBay_Sum_27_0.8_DNA | ecosystem: Environmental > Aquatic > Marine > Coastal | place: USA: Chesapeake Bay...
CGCGGGCCTGAGTTGTTCATGCCATCTAGCAGTGGCATGGTGATGTCAAACGCCGAAACACGCACCGCCCTTAATCGTCAACTGGACAACCGCCGCAGCAATGCAACCACCGAAACCATGCAGGCCAAGCCGCTTGAAGTGAAGTATGAATCGACCGTGATCAACAATGTCGAATACGTCACCGCTGAGCAGCATCGCAAAGGCATGGCACAAGCCGCTGAACGCGGTCGAGCACTGACGCTGCAGGCGTTGCAAGGTAGCGTGAAGACACGCAAGAAGGTCGGTTTATGAGCGCATTCGCCTTTGTCAACTATGCGCGGTTCATGGTGAACGCCTCGACCGCAACCGCTTATGCTTACCAGAACTTCTCCGTCAACGTCACCAGGGCATACGCTGGAGTGACGTACAGCTTCCTTCCGTTCGCCGTCTCAACCGGTGCTGGCAGCAAAGGCGGCGATCGATCGGAAGCAGTCCTCGGTGCTGGCACGAACGACATCAGCGTCAACATATTCGCCGAAGCTGTTCAAAGCCGCTGGCTGCTGGAACTCAAAACTGTCAGCCTTGACATCACAGACTTCAGCGATGATGCCCTGATCCGCTCTGAGCTATGGCGCGTCGCCAGCTACGACATGGATACAGAAAAGGTGCTATTGAAGCTGACCTCACCCTTGGATGCAGTGCGATCAGATGTACCACGCCGAGTGCTGAGTACCGAATTGGTTGGTGCGTTGCCTAGCAGTGGCTCGCTGGTGGTGAGCTGATGATCAACTGGCGGCGCTGGATTGGACTGCCGCACCAGTTCGGCGAACATCCTGGCAATGGTCGCGGTGCCGATTGCCTGATCATGGTGTGGGCGATCCTCGATTCCGTTGGCGTATACCATCCGCCGTTTGACGAAAGATGGCTTGAACTGGCACGTGCCGCTGAATGGGAAAAGCTACAAGCGCTATGGGATGCCGCAACCGAACCAGCACCTGACATGGAAGAGTTCTCGGTGTGTTTATTCGAGAACGGCGCAAACGGGCTTGGCGTCGGTATCGTAGTAGAGAACGGAGTCTTGGTTGTGCATCACAAACGTGGCGTGTGTTGGTTGCCGCCACGAGCCATGCGAGAATCCGAGTACCGTCGTTTTGTGCAATGAATTTGCTTCCATCCGATCGTTACCTTGCCTCGATGCTGGGGCTGACGGATGAGGAGTATGCCTGGTTTAAGGCTGAAGTAAAGCGCCGCGCTGCAGAGCAACCAGAACCGGCGGTGATTGCTGGTATCGATCCGATCACGCTGTCGATCATCAGTATCGTCATCGGCATCGGCAGCACGATTGCTTCTACGCTACTGCGCCCCAAGCCGACGTTCGATCAACAGGAGCCAGGCAGGCCAGCAGAGCTTCGCGCTATCAATCGCGGTGGACAAGCCACAACGCAAAACCAGCGTTACGCGCCACGGTACGGATTTAATTCGACCCAAGACATTTCAACGCTGGGGTCTGTGATCCCGCTGATTTATACCTGGCGCGAAGGCATCAGCGGCACAGATTATGGTGGTGTCCGCGTCAACGCTTCGCTGCTCTGGTCACAGATTTACAGCTTGGGTGGATCGCAAATGCTGCGAGCTGTATTTTTACTGGGCGAGGGTCCGATCGCAAGTATCGACCCAAAGAACTTTGCATCAGGTGACAACACTCTCAGCAGCTACGATTTTGGCAATGCTACAGCCAATGAAGTCGGTTCAAGGATGGCCGTGTACCGGCGCATCAGCTCAAACCTGACAACAAGAATCCAGCCTTCCGACCACATCTACGGACGCGATCCAGCCGAAGACGTTGGCAACACCAACAACATCAGTACAGGAAGCACGGATGTCTTTGGTGTCCGCGTCGGCAACACTGTAACAACACATTTCTGTTCAGCTCATCGCCCAGGCAATCAGACTGCATTTGGCGTTTATACCCTGATTGGAAACGATTTCGGCTACCGGGTCAATCCTGTGTTCGAGCCTCAGGTTCGCGCACAGCTGATCCCCGAGGGTGAAGAAGGTGAAAGCCGCGTCAAGTGCGTTCTCGACGAAGGATTGTGGGCACGACGCCAAAAGCAACAGGCATTTTTTGGATCACGCAGCGGCATTACGTCTTCAGGTTTAGGTTCCATCGGCGGTGACACCACTTACAAGCTGTTTTCGTCTAGCGACAGATTGACAGCCTTTAGCCGCGACTTGAAAGATCTAAACAACAAAGCTGAGTGGACAATCACAAAACAGCTAGTTAATCCCGAGACTGGTGGCGTCATCGAGAAACCATACAACGATGGAACGGGATTCAATAAAGCCGCAAAAACAAAGTACAAGCAAACTAATAGCCCGATCAGCAGCCTGCTGAATCGTTTTACCGTAGGCATACACAAAGTTGAAACAAACGATCAGTTCAGCGGCCCACTTGTTGGTGGCGTGCCTAGCTTTGATCTTGATGCAGTACCTGGTCTGCCGGGACCCTACCAATGGATTGCCACGCTCGATGGGGTTGTCAGCGGGGACGGTCGTTACGGTTACATTGCGATCACTGTGACGCTTGACATTACCGGCTTTGACAACTACATCAATGCAGGTAATTCAACAATTAACGAAGAGCTGGAACTACTAAAAGCAAGCAAGCTTAAGGTAATCGCTACAAACGATTTGACCGATGACGACCCAGGCGATGACGTAAGAATCGTGCAGTACTACAAAGTGCTGATTGATTCCGAGACTGAGCGCATTCTTAAACTGACAAACCCTAGCTATTCAGCCCCTTCGCTCAGTACAAGCACAACCGACATTGATGGAACGACTGTTCTTACTAGTGCAAGCCTTTCTGGCGGCTCAGTCACATTTTCCGAACTAGACATTGCAGACACAATCCCAGAGCCCCGATTCCGAATAAAACCCGCTGACTCAACCGCAACCACAAGCGAGTTCAAGCCAAGCACTCATAGCAACTTCACTATTGTCCACGCAAGTCAATTCCTGTACAAGAACGCCTTCCTTGAGTCATGCGAGGACGTAGCACAAGCAGTCGCAGGCAGGCAATACAAGTGGGACGATTCGATTATTGTTGGGGAGCTGTACAAAATCGGCACTGGCCTTGCGGTTTGCACATCGCGTAGCACTGGGTTGTTTAACTCGGAAGTTGACGGTGCTGGCACGGACGTAACAGCAACCTTCAAAACTGTACGCACAGGTGTCGTTACTACAAACAGTCAAGCGCAGATAACACTTGACGGCGACGACTGGCTCTATCCATCACCCGGCGAACGGCGGAACGTCGCCACAACTGATGGGCATATCTTCCGTTGCGCTATCGCAAGTATCTCAACAACGAAGCCGTGCAAGGTTGTCGAGCTTGGCATCCGTTCCAAGCTCGGAATTCGGATGAACGGTGTATGTGATTTTACAGGCGCAAAAAGCTACACCTACATTGACGGTCGAGCCTGCCTCGATTACAAGGACAACGTACTTGCAGAAGGCACTGTAATTTACAACGACAACCATAGGTCAAATACAGTTGCCACAAACATCGAGCGCTACAGCTTCTTTGCTATCAGCTGGCGCGTTGCCGGATCCACTGGAGCATTTACCCGATTGCAGGATGCCTACGGAATTCGCAGTTCGACGTTCCAAAACGTTTTCAACTACATTCAGCTCAATATGGGCAGCGTTAAGCAATGGGAATTCCAGATTGAACCTTACACCGGCTACGAAATAAGAAACCATGTAACTGGCACGCTTTACATTCTCGACTCATCGCTTGACATTACCACCACAGTTAGCGTCTCCGACCCAAGCGGCGTTACTGTGCTATTTACTGGATTCTCTGTCACCAAAAGCGCTGACACGTTTGCGATTGCTGCAGGTCGCCGTCCGGTATCGAGCCCGGTGTTTGGTCACGTACAGACCGATGCGAATTACAGCAATGGCGACGAATCGTTCATTGATACATGGGGTAAGCTGGCAGAGAGCTTCATCTATGAGGAGATCACAACGTCTGCTGATGGCGGCCCTGAGCACGAAGTCGTCTACATCAATGAAATCGTCCCCAACGATTCCGCACCTGTCTACGACAATCTTGCCTTGATCGGCGTCAACATCAATTCTTCGGTCGAGTGGCAGCAGTTCAACCAGTTCAGCTGCTATGCAACTGGCGGCCTGCAGATCAGGCGATTACTTAATAGCCTCACCGTTGGTCCTAGTCATTTATTCCCGGACATCGCTCTGGACCTGATGACCAATACAACCTACGGACGCGGCGATTTGATTACCGATGACATGATTGATTTAAGTGAGTTTGCCGTCGCTGCGGCGTGGTGCTATGGCCGCAAATACTTCTTTGATGGCGTCATTGCTGACAGGATCAACCTCCGCCAATGGTGCGCTGATGTTGCTGCCACGCATCTGCTGATCTTCGGCGAATCCGATGGCAAGTTTTTCCTGCGGCCAGCATTGCAATTCAACGCAGTGACGATCAAGGGTCTGTTCACCGCAGGCAACATCGTCGAGGGCAGCTTCAAGCTGCAATACTTCGATCCCGAAGAACGCGATCCGATCCAAGTCTCAGTGCGCTACCGCGAAGAGCGAGCCAGCACTAACCTCGACAACCCTGGCACATTCCCAACCGTGCGCGAGGTGCTGGTGCGTGAATCCAGTGCCAGCTCGACCGTCGCGCTCGAAACTATCGACATGTCGGACTACTGCACCAATCGTGACCACGCGATCGATGCTGCCAAGTTCGTGATCAGGATGCGTCGTATCCCAACGCACACCATCAGCTTCACCACAACGCACGAAGGTGTGTTAATGGCAATGGCGCCTGGCGACTACATCAAAGTCGGCATGGATGCCACCGAGTACGACGAGTTCAACAACGGTGTCGTCACACCCGAGGGCGCACTGGTCAGCACGAAAGCACTGAGCAACAACACCTACACCGTGATTGCCTGGAACGGTGACGCTGACACGGAACCAGCTGATACCACGCTGACTGTGAGCAATGGCGGCAAAACTGCAACACCGACCGGAATCGTCTTCACCGTAAAACTGCCCAGCACTCAAGTCCGCACGTACCAGATCGAGCGGATCACGCCAACGGAAGAAGGCACATTTACAATAGAAGCAGTCCACATGCCAACCAACGGCTCAGATATTCTTGAGCTTGCCGATGGCTTTGACACTGCTGGTAACTGGACGATCCAAGGCTGATGGCAACTACATTTCCGAGTATCGCTCCGACAGGCCGCAGTTTTGTCGCACCGCGTTGGCCCACGCAAACGCAAACCTCTCAGTCCGGCGTGATAACTCGCAGGCTATGGGGCAGCCGCCCGAGCCGCGCCACGCTATCGCTGCAGTTCAACAACATCAGCGACACGAACACTTCCGCAATCCTTAACGCATACAACACCGCGAAAGGCTCAGTCGATAGCCTCACGTTGCCTAGTGTGCTATTTGATGGAGCGGACACGACGCTAACCAGCTGGCTGAACGCAAGCGCCACTGGAGCGGGGTTGCTGTGGGCCTTCGCTGAGGATTCACCGCCGCAAGTCGAGAGCGTTGCGCCTGGCAGGTCCAATGTCAGCGTCAGCTTGACGGCAGAGCTTAGAATGAGCTAAAAGGCGACCCCATGGCAGTCACGAGCACTACAGGCAATTTCTCCATAACCGGGCTCGACTCGACAGTAGTGGTTCGTGATGCAAGTGTTGATATTTCACGCGACACACTAGAGACCACAAATCTAGGCGATTCCAGTAGGACGTATGTCACGGGCTTGCGTGGTGCGTCCGGTAGCGCAACTCTGCTGTATGAAAATAGCTTGCTTGATGATGTTTACGCTAAGATCAACACAGACTCGCAAGGCGCTATCACCGCAACGCTGACGTTGACCACAGGCAAAACAATCTCCGGTGACGTGCTAATTACAAGCGTTGGCTCTACCGTGACTGTCAGTGATGTCACAAGCACAAATGTTGCATTTACGTTCACTGGTGACCTGACCATCTCCTCAACGTAATGGCAGTCCTTGGCACCAATGGCAGAATAGTCATAAAAAGATCCGCTCCAGCAGCGGAGGTGATTCAATACGCAAACATCAATCAAGCGCAAAAAACATACACACTGGCGAAGCCCGGCTTCAGGAATGGTGATCTTGTAGAGATTGCATCAACGACCAACTGGCCTAATGCGTCACCTTCGAGCGTTGGATTGGTTCCGGCTTATGTTGCGGACATTCCATTTGAGTGGCGCAACAACCTAGAAATGGTTGATTACACCGAGCCATATCCAGCTGCATTAGGATCCACGCCATATAAAAATCAGCTTTATATCAGCGTCGATCAACTTAACCGCATTGCATTTTATCGGAACCGCAATTCAGCTTTACGCAACGCCAAAGCAGACCGCGAAAGCCTTGATGCGATTCAACCAACTGACACGCTTGAAATCCGACTTGTGAATGATTGGCGGCTTGAATGTGGCCTCACAAGTTGGACTCTGGATCTTAACGCACAGGAGATAGACACCACAGGTCTTGGTGACAAGTTTTTTGATGGCGTAAAGTCAATCATCAAAGGCGGCGGCACATTTGATTTCCTTGTAGATCGCGAAACCTACGATTCAAAAAACGCGACGATCATCAGCCTTCCCAATTATCAAAATGCAGTGCTGTGGACAGACTCGCCTGATGTAACAACATACATTGACGCAAGCATCACAGATAACAGTCCTGACACCACAGGCAACTACAACAACGCAAGCGTCACCGGAGTGGAGCCAGCGCCACGGGCGTATCAGCTGATGGCGCGATCCGGCACGAGCAACCTGATGCGCCTGCTGCTGGAGACAGCTGCCCAAGCGCAAGCAGAGGCCGAATTTTGGATGATCCAAGGCGAAGAGCCAAGAGGCGTTTATGCTGACCGGGTGATCGAGCCTGGTGACTTGTTTTACCGCGCCAACATCCTCATCACATCAACAGCAGTCAGCACTGCTGCTACTGAGGTGATCACAGGCTCAGCGACATTTGTTACAGTGCAAGATATTGAACTGCTTGAGGGGCCTGAGTAGAATGAACCCGACAGGAGTGGCCCCATGACTGACATCATTATCCATAAGCACTCGATTTCGGCTGGTGATGCTCCTGAACCAGCTGAATTGAACTTGGGTGAACTTGCGATTCAAGCAGCTGACGGTCATATCTACCTGAAAAAGACTGATGGCACGGTCAACCGTGTCACTATGCTGCCAGGCGGCACTCAGCAGCAGGTGCTGTATAAAACCAACGCGGGCGACTACGCACTGGGCTGGGGCACGATCACCAGCACGCTGATGGGTGGAGCGCTGTGGAGCGAGGTGGTTGCCGAAGTGCAGCGAGTGTTTGCGCTGGTCGAAGGCACAGCATCGGTGCTGCTATCTGCGCCCGCCACGCTCACCGCTGGCAGCACCGGCCCGATCACCGTTAGCGTTGCTGATACTTCCTACCTGACAGACGGCACCAGCATCACAGGTGTGCTCGGTACGGTATATGGCACGCTCAGCCGCAGCGGTAGCACTTACAGTTTCGAGTCAGTTCAAAGCTACACAAGCAATGTTACGTTTGCAACGGGAACACGTTTCGCTGCTGCATTCTTAAACGATACGTTTAATCCGCTACGGATCGGTAGTGCCGAGGTTGAAGATGATAACAGCTATACGGACGGATCAGGCTACGGCCATGCCGTTGTCGATTCCGCTGGCCGCATTGGATATGGCGTTAAGACTGATGGTACTTTTGACGTGCCAAGCGGCAACATTAACTTAGACGACGCAAAGGTTCAAGATGATGACAGCTATACAGAGGCATCAGGGTATGCACGGGTCGAAGTTGATGAAAACGGGCGCATTGCCTGGGGGATTAAGAGCGATGGAACTGTTGCGATCAAAAAGGCTTTGGTCGAAGGCAACAGCACTGTTCAAGGCAGCAGCACTGTTGAAGGCAACGGCATTTTCGAGAGCGATGTCACCATCCAAGGCGATTTAACAGTTCAAGGCACGACCGTTACCATTGATGTAACCGACCTTACTATTGAAGATAACACAATCCTCCTGAACAAAGGTGAGTCAGGCAGCGGAGTTACATTAGGCAGCGCAGGCATTGAAGTCGATCGCGGTACGGCAGATAACGTCAAGTTTGAATGGAATGAAGCGAATCAAGCATGGACTGCAGAAGAATCAATTAGGACTAATTCCAGTTTATTTATCAGTGGGTCGTCTTCAGAAAAAGATGACAGCTATACAGAGGGATCAGGATACATTGAAGTCGTTCTCGATTCCGCTGATCGTATTGGATACGGCCTTAAGACTGATGGCTCGTTTGCTATTAACGGGGGTGCTACCGCGAAAGATGATGAAAGCTATACAAATGGGTCTGGGTATTCGCAGGCTTGGGTGGACATAGACGGTCGTGTATCTTTTGGTATTGAAACCAGCGGAAACGTTAAATTTAATCGTAGTATCGCATTAAGAGACGGATCAACACAAACGTACAGCGGCGAGTATCAAGAGCTATACTCCCATGCCATGCTTGACGCGAACGAACGACTCGCGTTCGGTGTTACAGCTGACGGCGCCTTTGATATAAACCAAGCTATTCGCACGAAAAAAAGTTCAACTTATGACTATTACATTTTTGTGGAAACTGATAATGATGATAAGATTTCTCGCGCCATTTTACCATCTGGTCAACAGTATTTCCCAAAAGCAGATTTTGGTGAGCTGACGATTCAAGGGCAGCCACTGTCGGCCAATCTTGATGTTCGCTCTCAGGTTTCTGGCGATAGCACAAAGGGAATTGATTACGACGCCACCACCGGGGTATTCAGCAGCCCGGACGGTCACGCGAATCGAATCATCGTCAAGTGGGGCGACTCCATCAGCGCTGACATCAGCAACTCTACGCTGCTGGAGCAGCTGGAGTCGGGGCGTCAGATGCTCAGCCGCTCCACTGGCGGCATTGACAATGGTTCCATCTTGGCTCGTTTCGGGGCGCTGCCAATCACTGGGCGTGTCTACTGGGAGGTGAAGACTGTCACGGTCGCCAGCTACACCGGCAACACCGTCACGGTGTCAGCAGGTGACGCAACCGACATCGAGGTTGGGGATTACTTCTACGGCTCTGGGCAGCACAACGACACCGTGATCACTGCTGTTGATACAGGGACCGACGAGATCACGCTCTCGATTGATGCTGGCACTCTTGTGACCACTGCCGATGCTTACGAAATCCAACGCCCAAAGATCGAAGCAGGTAAGCAAACGAAAATTCACAACCTTCTCCCAACCACGGTTCACAACCAGACCAGCACTGGCGTGCTGTTTCACTTCCACATCAAGAACCTGAAGGGTGTTCCCTACCCAGGCAGTACCAATCTGCCCCGCGACTTCAACCGCAATGACAGCAGCTCATCAAACAACTGGGCTGATGTGATCGCTGAGCACACCGCAGACGGCTTTATCTCGACAGCGCCGCGAGTGGTGGTGGACACGACTGTGACATCTGGTGGCACAGCTGCTGGCGCTACTTCAATCGTTGTCGCTGATGCCTCCAAGATCGCCCCCGGCCACTTTATCATGGCCAAAGGGATCCCCTACGGCTGCCGTGTGTGGGACGTGGACTACGACACCAACACGGTGAAACTGGCAATGGATACAGACAGCGCCGTCACCGGCAACGTCCGCGTCTACGAGCGTGTGGAGTTCAAGCCGGACACCACTGCCGACATCTCAGGCGTCGGAGAAGTGCAGCTCAAGCACTGCATCAACATCTTCGACTTCGATGAAGGAACAATCCCTGAGACCTTCCGTCCGCATTGGTGGCCAAATCAGCACCACGGCCCGGAGCAATTTGATTTTAGCCGGGCTGATCACGTCGCTCAATGCAGGGCGTTTGTTGACACCCAAAACAACCCCTATGGCAAATATCTGATCACCAGCTACCAAATCTGGGGCAACATTTACGAAGGGCAGTCCAACTGGGATGCCCGTCGAGATCGCGCCCTCTGGGCATCTGAAGCTTTCCCCGAGAACTTCTACGACCTCGCCCGCGAAGTCTGGGTCAAAGCTGAGAGCTGGTATCAGACCAACTACCTGACCCTGTATCAAGCCAACTGGGAGAAGACCTTCATCCAAATGGGCTCCGGCGCGATTGCGGGCGCACCAACATCCGGCACCTACAGCGGCGGTGCTGCACTCATGGATGGCGATCTGTGGAACGATGGCGGCACGCTCTACGTGCTGTTGCTGACCACTGGAGACGCCACTCACGACGCCGCACAGGAGGCAATGTTCGGCGGCACCCATACGCTACCGACAACCACCGGACAAGGCATCTGGATCACCCTTACCAGCTATGCCACGCTGGCAGGCACCGGAACGCTCTACAGCGGTTGGGCCTCTGGTCGTTCTGGCGTTATCGGTGGCGTCACCTATCAGGGCAGCGCCTATGACATTGCCCGCAAATCATCCCCTCGGATCGGTAAGCGCGATCAGGCGCACTCCAACGCCTACGGTTCTCGCCTGCTTGGCTACCTCATCGGTCAAGAATTGCTGCGCCGTGGTTGGTAGCAGTAAAATCCAATCATTAGGACTTCCATCATGACCCTCATCACCCGCCTCAGCACCGCGTTCACAGACACAACCCTTCCGAAACTTCGGAAGGATCCTGTGCTTACAGACGCAGGGTCACTAATTCTCTACGACTTCAAAGCAACAGTAAATCAAGCTGCAGGGTTCAACCCTGCCGCGCCATCTTTTGTCAATCTGGGCTCTTACACTGGTCGCACCTCAATCACCCCACTATCAGTTTCATCAGATTATGCTTATGACCAGACAAAAGGCGCCATTGTTTTGGACTCAGGAAATCCAAGCCCTATCTCTGTAGAAAACAATGCTAGCGCAGGGTCATCAGATCTATTTAATACAACAGATGACTTTTTGGTTATTTTATGGGCAAGCCGCAGAGCCACAAACCTGGGAACCTTCTTCTTCTTTAACTACCTTGCAAAAGGCACTGGCAATACAAGCAGTGGCGATCAGTCTCTTTACTTTATGAACAACGGCACTACTCCAAGCAGTAGCATTATTGCACGCATCAACTTTGATACCACATCAAGTCACGCAAATTCCGGTGTCAGTGGTGTAGCCGGCCCGACAAGCGGCGGCGCCCCAGTGCAGCTCGCAATGCACTGGTTCAAGACTGGATCAACGTGGGAGATGAATGCGTACTCCAACAAAGCAAAGGCAACCACCGAGCCAACAAGTGCCGACCCGTTGTGGCTTGCAGGTACTAACCTTGCATTCTTCCGGCAGACTGGTGGATCTGGCGGCGCTGGCGCACAAGTCCACCGCCTGGTGATTGAAAACCTCACGCAATCAGGCCGCAGCGTTACCGAAGTGCTCAATCTTGACTACGCCTACAGTAACGGGCGGTTCTCAAGCTGACGCACCCAAGGACGGTACAGCTAAACTGAACCAGGAGGCACCTGTGATCGAAATCTACGCAGCGGTCTTAGGTGCCTCCATCGGCATTGCTGGGATGTCCGTATCGGGCTTCACTCGCCGCACCAACGAATCCCGCGAAGCAGTCATCCGCCTCACCGCAGCGGTCGAGTCGATCGCTGGAAAGCTCGAAGAGTTGCATCAGGATATGAAAGCAGATCGCAAAGAAATTTACACCCGCCTTAACGAACATGGCAACAGGATCACATTGCTTGAAAGCAAGGATCGCTAGAGTTGAGGCAAGAGTAATACACCTCCAATGCACCTCGAAGAAATCCTTTCCAGCCCGATCACCTGGATCGTCGTGGCCGCCGCATCTGAGATTATCGCCCTGTCTCCCCTCAAGGACAACAGCGTGATCCAGCTTGTGTTTCACACACTCCGCAGCCTCAAAGCAAAAAAGGGCTGACGCGTTGGTTGTGGCGGTTCGACACACGCTCGCCGTTGCAGGATCTGCAGCGTGCGATCAACCGCCGCAAATTTGACGCGACCTTGAAACCCAGACTGGATGCTGAGATCGAAAGCTGGCATCGCAGTCAGCCGCCTACGGTCCAGCCACCAGTGCGGCTCGACGACCTACACATCCGTGCTCCCTGGTTCGATGAACGCGACACCGATCCGACTGATTGACCTGTTCAAGTATTACAAGCGGCTTGGGCATCAAGATGCCGCGATCCATGAACTGGAGCAAGCCATCAATGCCGCGGCGCCTGGCTTACTTGCGCGTGATCAAGACTGGTACGGCACTTGGTCGTCAGCAGTCGAGGCACCTGCCAGTTTCGACAACGACTGGAATGGCATCATGGCCGCCGCTGCGGTTGCTGGTGCCAAGTTCCCTGAAGTGGTTGCAGCGCAGTGGGCGCTCGAATCAGGGTGGGGCAAGCACACCTCAGGCCAGCACAATTACCTAGGACTGAAGGGATCCGGCACATCCACGACGACTCGCGAGTTCTTGGATGGGCAATGGGTCACGATCACCGATAGTTTTATTGATTTCCCATCGCTGGCTGCCTGCGTCGAGTACCTCGTCTCACGCTGGTACAAGGACTACCGACAGCACAAAGGCGTGAACCGCGCTGATGATCGCAACGAATGCGCTCGGTTGCTGGTGCGCGAAGGATACGCGACCGACCCCGGCTACGCCGAAAAACTAATCCGCCTCATGAACGAAAACGAACCAGCACAACAATCCAGCTCAAAAATCCGCCTCAGCGTCCCCTACGAATACCAACTCGACAACACCTCCGGCACGGGCTATCGAGAATGCTTCTCAAGTAGCTGTGCAATGCTGGCCCGTTACTACGGCAAAGTCGGTTCCGACGACGAATACAACCGAATCCGCAGCCATTACGGCGACACAACCTCCACAACTGCACAAGTCAACACCCTCCGTTCCCTCGGCCTCGACGCCCGTTTCATCTCCAATGGAACGTCCGTCATGCTGGAAAACGAACTCAAAAACAACCGCCCCGTCGCCGTCGGCTGGCTCCACCATGGTCCGGTCCAAGCACCACGAGGCGGCGGCCACTGGACCTGCCTAGTCGGCCTCACCCCCAACACCTTCATCTTCCACGACCCAAACGGCGAAGCCGACATGATCAACGGCGGCTACGTCAACAACAGCTCCGCTGCAGGCGAATACGTCGAATACAGCCGCAAAAACTGGCTCCGCCGCTGGGAAATCGACGGCCCTGGAACGGGCTGGGCTATTGTAGTAACGCCCAGCTCCTAGCCTGTGACCATCCTCTGCGATTGGGAAATCCGCGCTCTATGCCAAGGTTCCCAGATGGTCTGGCCATTCCGCGAGGAGCTTCTAAACCCTGCAAGTCTCGACCTCGTCCTAGGCCACAACCTCCTAATCGAGGTCGCAGATCAAAAAGAACTGGTCCGTATTGACATATCCGACCGAACCGAAGAAGACCCCTACCCTCTCCTCCCAAACGAATTCTGCTTAGCGGAAACCATCGAACAATTCAACCTGCCCGACCACATAAGCGCCCAATTCGTCCTCAAATCCAGCCGCGCCAGGGAAGGCTACAACCACCTCCTCGCTGGCTGGTGCGACCCAGGCTGGAACAACAGCCGCCTCACCCTCGAACTCAAAAACGTAAGACGCCACCACTCCCTACCCCTCTACCCCGGTTTAAAAATCGGTCAAATGGTGTTTTACCGCATGAGCAGCACCCCTCTACGCTCTTACTCAATTACAGGACACTACAACAACCACAAAACAGTAATGCCAAGTATTACATAATCCCAAACAAATTATAAAAAAGTTAAACCCACTACCATAAAAGCAACCGCGTATCAAGCCTCTTGATGTTGCCTGGCGCGAGGTGGTAGTGGACCATCAGATCGACGAGACTCAGCTCGTCCCCCGGAAGCAGGCAAAGGTCCGCTTCCGCGACCGCATTTTGACCGAGTGGAATTACTGCTGCGCCTACTGCGCCGAACCCCTCGGCAAAAACACCACCCTCGACCACGTCATCCCCAAGTGGAAAGGCGGCCTAACCGAAAAACGCAACCTGGTCGCCTGCTGTTTCTCCTGCAACAGCCACAAATCAGGCCACGACTGGAAAGAATGGTTCAAAGAACGAACCTACTGGACCGAAGCCCGCCAAGCCCGCATCGAAGAATGGCTCGAACAATAAATCGCCTCCGCCACCGCCTTCGCACTCTGCTCCCCAGTCGTCTCAACACACAAACCGCCTCCAGGCGTACAAACCCGGAAGCGGTACTTCCCTAACTTCTCAATCGGGACCCTCGGACGTTCCATCGCCAGAACTCTTATAAATCCGTTCTAGGTGGTCCGCAATCGGATTACTACCATCCATCGGCATTTCATCAAAAGGCGAATTCGCCACAAACAGCAGTGGTCCGTCCATCTGCTTCACCGCCACCATCCCAGTACGCGGACTCCTAATCAGGATCTCCAACGCCTGCCGCTCCAACCAATTAAGGAATGGGATCTGCATGACTACACTATACCGAACGCCGCTTCCGCCACCGCCGGAAAGCACTTCCTAAACAGCCTCTGACAATCCTTTGCCACCTGCCTGTGCTCAAGCTGCGTATCCGCACTGGTACGTAATGCAAGGTAATGCACCCAGCTCCGCACCGTCCCATTCATGTACATCGTCGTCGGAGTACAAAGCGGCAGAATCCTCCGCGCCGTTTCCTTCGCCACCCCACGCTCCAGCAACGACTCGTAGTACAAAAACGCATCCCGAATAATCGCCGCCGCCCCAACCTGCAAATCCTGCTGGTTCGTTGGATGAATATCATCCAAGCTGTTCTGCCTATTCTGCGTATCCTGCCTGCGGAAATACGGAATCTCCGCCGGCTGCGTCCTGGAATACCTTGTGGAAAACTCCTGGAACGAAAACGACCTGTGCCGCAAAATCTGAGCAGCAATATCCCGCTCAGTATGGATCTTGACGCACATGTTCGCCATCTCAAACGGCGACCAATGCTTGTGCTCAATCAGGTACTTCAAGAGCCGTGGTCCGGTCTCAAAGTTATCCTCATTGGACGGATTTGACACCCGCGCCATCTTCACCATCAAGCGCTCCGCATCAGGAGTCGCCCAAACCAATTCAGCCTTGCTCATAGTCATGAAGCGATTTGATCAAATGACGCAACACATCCTCTTGAATGTGCCAATGCTGGGGCGAGCAAAACACATGCTCTCTTTCCACAGGAATCTCAACCCAAAAACTAGCCTCTCCACAACTGCTGCATTTTCGTTTCCTAGTTTTAGCAACCTGATGCGAAAACCTACCAGATACGACTTTTAACTTGGACTTGCCTGACGCACCACAATTAGGACACTCCATCAGCGCACATAGTTCTTCGAGTTTGCAAGCACACGAAGCCGCGTCAACGCCCGATGACATCTCTGCCTGGCACGTTCCCGCGACATCCCATGCTCCTTGGCCACCTTAAGATAGCTTGCCGGATCCCCACCCTTCAACGCATACAACGCCTCCACGATGGAACGATCCACATCATCCAAATGCCCGAGCATCTCCTCCAACTCAAACCCCGCAAAACTCTCCTCCAGCTGGTCCATTGGATGCTCCCCGTCCGAAATCGCATCCAATAACAACGCATCCCCATCGGTCACAACCCGATCCAGGCTGTCACAGTCAAAACTGCGATCCAGATAATCCCTCATCCTCGAAGGATTGGTCCCGCAGAACTCCGCACACTCCTCCAACGTGGGCGCCCTCCCATGAATCGCCTCAAACTGGGGCGTCCACTGCCTGAGCTTCGACAACAACTCAACCGCATGGGACGGCAACCTAATCACCCGATCACTACAACTCAAATACCGCGTAATCGCCTGCCGAATCCACCAATACACATACGTCGAAAGCGCATAACCCCGCTCTGGATCAAACTTCTTTACCCCATGCGCCAAACCCATATTCCCCTCCTGCACGATGTCAACCATCTCCGTCCTCCGTGCATGGGGCGCATACCGCTTTGCAATCGAAACCACCAGCCGCAAATTACAATTCACCAGCTTGTGGTACGCCCTCTCCCCAACCCTCCGCTGCTTCGTCGTAGGATTCTCCGCCTGCAGCCACTCCTGCACTTGCCGGGCCAGCAAGATCTCCTGCTCCTTATTAAGCAGCGGATACCGCAGGATGTCGTTGATGTACTTCGTAAACGCATCCATCAGTAGTTCACCTCCATAATTTCAGGCGTCGTACCAAGCGCTGGAGCGATGGCCCGTGCCACCTCCGCAGCTTTCTCTATCGTCACATACGAACAGGCATCTTTCGCCTTGTCGGTGAACAGTATTCCATCATGCGGATGGAGCATTCCGTAATACGCGGCCAAATAAACCTGTTGGTCCTGCCGCGACAAAGTGAGCGCGTAGCGTGATGCCATGGGGCGTGTGCTGACTGCCCGCATAAATTAGCACAGTAGCCCCGATAGTCCAGTAAGACGGGGTTAAGTCTCTACATTTTCCTTAGGTTTCATCCGCCCCTCAACCCGCTTCCTCACCGACTCCCTCCAAGCCGCCTCATCTTTCGCAACGGCTTCGTTATATGTCGATGACGGCAGTTCCTGCTTCAGCACCTTATACACCATCTCCCGCACCAATGCCGTGGGACGTAAACTCTTTTGCTCCGCCAGCTCCATCAGCAATGCCGCCCGGTGCGGATCCAACAGGATCTGCATGTAAGTTTTGTTGCCGTGGCGTATCGCCATGTGCTATACGATGCTGTGCAATAGTCTAGCACTGTGCTACCAACGCCCTGGATCGTCCACATGCTTCCGCCACCCAGTCTCTTGCCGCTTCCTAGCCTTTGTGCGCTGCTTACGGCAGCCGCTCCTTATCTCCCTGGCCCGCTCCAGGAACTCCGCTGCCCTCTGCAAATCTGCAGTGGTGGCACGGGCGATCTCGTACTGCAGGTAGGTCATGATGATCTGCCGCCCCGTTTTCGGTTGCATACGCGGCAGCCATCGCCTCACTCAGCGTACTGTAATACCCAAGTTCTCTTTGCACACGGCAGGACCAGCCGTTACCTGTCCGATAAATGCTGGCCCGCATGTGTCCTCCCTAGTGAGTTTCCGCCCAGGTCTTACCGACTTGCACTTCTGCCAGCGGCGGTATCTCACCCAGCCACTTAGCCTCGGCCTCTTCCATCACTTGTTTTAGCTGGTCCGCCCAATCCTGCGCCACCTCTTCCCGCACCAACAGCAGGATTTCGTCATGGACCGTCCCAGCAATCCGAACAGTGTCCTCCCCTGCCTCTAATACCCGAGACCACAACCTCCCAAGCGCACACTTAAGGATCGCCGCACCAGCTCCTTGGATCGGTGTATTACACCTGACCGTCAGTCGATTCATATCACCCGGCAAAAACCGCCGCATCCCCGTCTCCGGAATCTTGATAAACGGCATGTTCCCCTTCCCCGGCGTCTGCGTCCTATCCGCATCATTCGCATTCTGCTGCTGCCACTCCTTAATCCCCTGGTACGTACTCAACCACTGCTCCCGAATCTTCGCCGCCTCCTCCAACGACATCACAATCCCCGACGCACCAGCATAATTCCGCAGCCCCTTCGCACCTGACCCATACAACAAACCAAAGTTTGCAGATTTCGCAATCTGCCGCGTGCAACCAATCGCCTCAGCAGTAACCGTATGCAAATCCTCCCCTGCCTGGAACGCCTTGGTCATCCGTTCATCTTGGGCGACCGCAGCGGCGAGGCGCAACTCCATCTGACCAAAGTCAGCGTCAACAAGCACCCAACCATCAGGAGCCTGCACACATCGACGAAACTCTTCATCCCTCGGAATCTGCTGATTGTTCGGCTTGATACATGACATCCTTCCGGTCTCCGCCCCAAGCTGCAAATAGCTGGCACGCACAAAACCATCCGGATCCATCTTCTCCAGAATCGACTCCACCATCTGCCGACGCTTCTCCGCCTTCTTCCAAGCCAAGTACGTCTGCACAACATGGTGGTCCGCTGCATACTCCCGAAGCGCCGCCTTGCCAGCACTAGGCTTCCCAGTCTTGGCATCGATCGGCTGCTTCCCCAGCAGCACCGTAAATTTATGCAATAACTGCTTAGGGCTGTTCAGATTGAAACCTGCTTCCTTCTTCGTACCAAGACGAACAGAACCAACAGCTTTAGCCCTCGTGTTGAATTGCGGCGGCTCATTTTCCAGCTCCTCGATTTCTGCGTACCACCGCTGGTACGTGTCATCGTCATGGCCCATTTCGGTGACACGTCTTCTGAGTTCCGCCAATCGATTAGCCGAAGGGTTTTCCCTTGGCAGCTTTTCTTCCGGCGGAAGCGCCTCATCCAATTCCCGTAAAAAGTCTCTGCCGAGCGCATCAATGTCGTGTTCGTAATCATCACGAAGTTGCTCAAGATCCAACCGATTCCAAGGCAACCCGGTACGCCACATCTGCGCCATAGCCGGGAGTGCCTTGCACTCTAGTGCATAAGCGCCCGCCAGCCCAGCATTCATCAGCAACCGATCCAGCAACCCATCCAGCTGCAGCAACACCTCCACATCCTTCGCCGCATACAGCATCTGCTCCTCCGACAGCACTGGAGCGCTCCAATCCGACTTCTGCTGCTCCTTATCCAAATCCACCTTCAAATACCGCTTCGCCACCTGCGCCAGCCCATGCTTCAGGTTGGGCAACCCGTTGTTCAGCAGCTTGCTCGCCAGCATGGAACACCCAATCCGCCCACGCGGAAAGATCCCATGCTCCTGCAGCCACCCCAAATCAAAAACCGCATTATGCGCCAGCCAATACTTCTCCCCGTTCTGGAACATGAGCCGGAGCCTCTCCCACTCAGCCTCGTCCAACTCAAAACAATCAATAATGATAATCGTTCTCGTTGCCTCACAACCGAGCTGCAACAGCCGCAACTTGCCCACTTCGGGCTGCAGCTGGAGCGTCTCCGTATCAAACGCAATCGAAATGGACGTCGAAATTCTGTCGAGATGCTCGATCCCGAAAAGCACGTTGTAGTCAGACATGGGTGGTCAGAAAGATTGGATGAAAAAGGCGCCCCAGGTATTACCAGAACGCCCAATACTGGTCAGATATCAGGCTTCGCAATACTCCACGCAATACTCCGGCAAAACCCCAGTCCAGTGCCGAACAGGTGTCCCATCTGGTGCGTACCACTCACCATTGTCGTTGAACAGCCAATTAGCTTCAACCCGCCGGTTAAAAATGAAAGTCTCCCAACGAATTTCCTCAGGAAACGGAAAACCATGTTCATGCTCCCAGTCAGACTCTGAGATGCCATTGGGCGTGTACCAGCCGCCTTCATCAGCCTCCCAGCCCTCGGCAAACCGCAGCTTTGCAGTGCGATCCTCATCAGCCATCGCGGCATCCACCGATGCAGCAATGTCGCCGTAACGGCTGTACTCCTCAGCCCTCTGAAGGTTGTGGTGAGCAACCTCTGCATCCAGATACGCTGGAACGTTCTTGTACTTGAACTGGTCGAAAGGATGTGTAGACATGGTCATTCGAGTGGGTCTGTGAATGGGTCGAATTGAAGCTCTTGAATAAGTCGGCTGAGATACCACTCAGCTTTCTGTAGGTCCTGCACACCACCCTTCTCGCGGAACCGCCAGATGTATTTGATGGTGTTGCCCCGCAAAAAGCCGAGGTATTCGTTCATGGTCATAGCCGCCTTGATGGCGTCTATACATTCGATGTCCCCGCCGGTGTAATGGGCGGGGCTGTTCACGGGATCAATCGCCATACTCATCAAACTCGATGGGCGGAATCACGGACCAGTCATTGATCCACGGGAGCATCCGCTCCACGTCTTCATTGGTTGGTGCGTTATCCGCTGTGATGGGGTCATCCAACACTAGGACGGTCTCGCACATGGCTGGACCGAATTCGGGCGGATCGAAACGACCGCCAGGCAGCACCTGGATCGCATCGTCCACGATGGCGTGGATGTGCAGGTAGTCGCTGCCCTGCTTGTACTGAAAGGAAACGAGCTGTGCTTGGGGCATGGTTGGCCTCCGAACGACCTCCATAAGGTAGCACACTATGGGAGGTAGCTGGAGATCACCGGAAAAACTTCATATTCGTAAGCGCTCAGCACGCTGGCATCGATCCCGTTCTGCAGCGCCTTCTCGATGTCCTTCTCCAGCTCGCAGAACTGCTCCGGCGTGTCCTGATACAGATACTCCCCGATCTTCATCGGCTTCCCATCGGGGTGGTACGCCGTGTACCTCACGATCGCCAGGTAGCCCGGATCCCGCCTCAGCTTGTAATAGGTGATGGTGGTCCGGGGCTGATCCATCGTTCCAGCCAGTCCATCACCAGTCTGGCCGATGGCCACGTATTCGAGCATAATGTAGTAGTCCTCATGGTAAGATTCAATGGACGCAAAACGAGAATTCGCCTACGAGCGCTTCCGCCGCGACATCCAAACCTGCGAGGACGTCAAGCAGCTCCAGGAACTCGCCTGCAAGTTCATGCGCCTATACCTGACCCAGCAAGAAACGGTCGATGCCATGGCCCGTAACGGCTGGCTCCCCCAACCCAAAACAGGCAGTTAAGAAAAGGTGGTTACTGATCTTCAAGCTCGGAGGCAATGGCAAGGATTTTTGAGCGAACGTCCTTTGTGGAAATAAGCGGAGTGAGAGTTGAGTTCCAGGGTGTTGTGGTTTCCGGCACCACTTGATCCGCTGCAGCTTCCAAGGCAGCGGCTAAGCGTGCATGTAACACTGGCGTTGCTTTTCCGTATCCACCACCAGCTTCAACTGCTGCATTGACTACGGACTGCGCAGCGGGTGATAGTTTAGTCATTGCTTCCCTCCAGCTCATCGGCAATGGCAAGAATTTGGTTGCGATGCTTGATGTGCGCAGCGGCAACGCCTTGCTCGTATTCGTTGTAATCTTCAATAGTGGGCCATTCTTTAGGCACCACTTGATCTGCAACAGTTCGCAAGGCGGCGGCAATGGCAGGCAAATAGTGCCAGTCATAAGGCTTACCGCTGGCTGCTCGGTTAAACGCCCAGAACACCTCTTGAGCTTGGGGTGAAAGTTCAGACATAGAAGTGGGTTCCACTATGAGGTAGCGCGTTGTTGCCATTGAACGGATCCAGAGATCTCTTCGCATCCAATGATGCCCAGAGCCCCTTCGGCCCA